>ENA-ORRR01000106-ORRR01000106.1-human-gut-metagenome-genome-assembly--contig:-NODE-106-length-88287-cov-7.20062_pt1 | contig 88287 bp, 108 predicted proteins | sample MGYA00242182_ERZ509148 | MGnify/ENA primary metagenome ERZ509148 (study PRJEB26280, sample SAMEA2338674) | human gut metagenome | biome: human gut; feature: human-associated habitat; material: faeces... | reverse complement strand
CCATAGATACTTTTCCATAATTTTTCTTTTCTTTCCAGACATCATATGCTTCAATGACTTTACGCTCCGGATCTGCTAATAGCGTAAATGCCAGGCCGTATTTTTCTTCAAATCTCTTATGAGACGCTACAGAGTCCTTGCTTACTCCGAGAATAACAGCGCCCTTCTCAGTAAACTGTGGATAACGCTCAGAAAAGCCACATGCCTGCTTAGTGCATCCGGCTGTATTATCTTTTGGATAAAAATATAAAATTACTTTTTTACCTGCATAATCGCTTAATTTATGCATTTCTCCATTCTGATCCGGCAATTCAAAGTCCGGTGCTTTTATTCCTAACTCTAACATTTACTATTCCTCCGCTTTTGTATTTTCCACCTGTTTTCTTGTTCTTTTATTACCTGAAATCATTTTATGACCAGAATAGACTGCCATAATCATGCATATCAGAGAGCCAAATGCAAAGTATTTGTGTGCTGCTTTTAACCCTTTATATCCTGTATAAAAAGTTCCAACCATTGTAACTATTGCTCCGATTGACCAATATTTATGTGCTTTCATTTTATACCTCCAAATTGATTAAGCTGTTTCCAAAATAAATATCTCTGGATCATTAACAATATTATACCTTCCATTCATCACTTTCTACAAGTAAGAAAAGAAAAATACTCAATCCATGTAGAGATCGATGTAGCATTCACAGTTTTTAACCGCCTTATTGAAAATGTAATCTGACATCTTATCAAATAATACAAAAGGATGTATCACGATAATTCTCCCATTACCTTGACGCATCCTTTCGTATTGTATTTTTTGCTATTCTTCTTAATGACAGCTATGGTTTCCACATCCATGTTCACCACATGTATGTCCCTCTCCGTGGCTGTGCTCATGGAGAGAACACTTAACATCTGGATTATAATCAAGTGTATCATTGATAAAAGCTTCTACTGCTTTATCTGCATCTCCTGAAACTCCGCCAAAAAGTTTAATGCCTGCTGCCGCTAACGCAGTCTGGGCACCTCCTCCGATTCCGCCGCAGATCAAAACATCGGCATTTAATGCATTAAGAACTCCTGCCAATGCACCATGTCCGCTTCCATTCGTATCTACTACTTCTGAATACAATCTATAATGATAAAATCATAAAATTCCCTTAATCTCTCAATAAGAGACCTCATAATCAGTTCCCTGCTCATTGCGTTTACCAAAGATACCTCAATCGCTGATAATTCTATATTGGCCGGTATCAGATCCACACCTTCCTTATGATGAAGGATTGTTTTTTCCATGTTCAGTTTTTCATCATTCACAATATTTAGCATCAGCGTTGCAAGAGAATACTCCATTTCATCCGATTCCTAAATTCACGCACGATACCGTCTTTCCAACTCCACCTTTTTGATTTGATACTGCTATGCACCTGCTTCGCACTGTCACCACAAAGTTCTCCGATTACGTCAATACTCCTCTTTCCTGTATTGTGGTTAACTTGACTACAATTCTTTCTGCCTGCCTTTTTTTTGATGGCATCATATTTCATCTTATAGGCATAGGCCTTTTCACTTGGTGTAATTTGCTCTCTCTGCAAATTGGAATCGACCATGATCACTACTGCTGCAACATACGAATGATTACCGGAATTTTCTTATATCCCAGCTTCTCAGCCGCATATTTTCTTCTGTGGCCAGAAATAATTTCGTAGTAGCCTTCAATCTTTGGACGAACAATCAATGGATTCAGTACACCATACTTTTTTATGCTGTCCTGCAGCTCAATCATCTGACTGTCTCCGATCACTTTAAATGGATGATTTGGAAATGCTCTTAACCGTTCCATTTCAATCTCAACAACTTTTTCATCCGGATCTCTTACATCCGTTTTTTTATCCATAAGCTATCCTCCTCTAAAATATCTGTAACGAAAAAATCCGCCCAGAATAGATTCTTAATCTAATCTGAGCGGATAGATCCGTCAGGCCTGTTTTGTTCAGGCAAGAAAACCATATTTACATTCATTGACACCCCAATCCTTATCCTACGCTGTAGTTATCTCCGTTCGGTGCCAGGATTGAATTATTGCATTGGTGCCCGTTAAGAAATTTCGGTGCTCAATATCTGCGTTTAAGTGTTCTCTCGGTGCTCACGAGCACCGGAAAAAAGAAAAAGCAGCAATGAGCTTTTACGATCATTGCTGCAAAAAATGCACGTTCCCAGGGGGAATCGAACCCTCAACTAGTGCTTAGGAGGCGCTTGTTATATCCATTTAACTATGGGAACAAATGCCGTATTTTCGGGCTTTTTCAGCCTTTTCGGTCACGGCGACCAACTTTATGAACTCAATCACTTTCGTGATGAATTATCTCTTTCTTATCTCTTCTGATTTTTCAGATTTCGCTTCCTTAAGTGACCCTCAAACGCTACCCTTTTTCTTCAAAAAGGTTCCACCATGGTTCTACCTTAGGAGGCGAATACTCTATCCTACTGAGCTACAGAGATTTATATGTTTCACGTGAAACATATATCGTCTTTTCATACTGCACTTTATTATAATTCATTTTCATGTGTTCCGCAACTATTTTCTCTTCCCACCTGCACCGTTATATTTTGTCAATAGTTTTGCGACAAGTTTTTTTATTCTTTTCTACGCCAATTTCTGCAACTCTTCATCAAACAATTCTGCGGATGTTTTAAAATCAAATATTCCCCTTGGGTAATTGTTAATCCATGTTTCTATATATTTTATTTCTTCATCTGTTGTATCCTCAAAATCTACCCCTTTGGGTATATGCCTGCGTATAAGCCTATTGTTATTTTCATTCGTGCCACGCTCCCAACTGCTATACGGGTGGCAGTAAAATACAAAAGTCCTCTTTTCTTCTTTCAATGCAGAACGCTCCATTCCCTCATAATCTGAAAACTCTACACCATTATCAACCGTTATACTTCTGAATACCTTATAAAACATATCCCCCCATTTTCTCTCTAACCTGTCTAACGCATCCACTACCGAAGCTGCCCCTTGGTCTTTCAGCTTAATAACGATTTCATCACGGGTTTTTCTTTCCGTTAATACAAGCATACACGATTTTGTAACCCCTCTCTTTCCTTTTACCGTATCCATTTCCCAATGTCCGAATATCTCTCGTTTTTCTATTTCCTTTGGTCTGTTTTCTATGCTTTCCCCTGCGGTGGCTCTTTTCTGTACCTGTACTTTCTTGTTATGCTTTTTCTTTTTACTTTTAATAGGTAAATCCTTGTTTGTAAGTTTCAAAAAAATTCCATTATCAATATATCTATAAAGTGTTCTAACACTTATTGTTGTCTTAAATTCAATTCCCGAACGTGCAACCTCTGCTAATGCTGCTTCCGGACTAAATCTATTATCTACAATTTTGTTTTCTATATATTCCGCTAATTTTCTATCATTTCCTATTTTTAAACTTCTGCCTTTTCCCTCTTGAGCGTAATCGTGTGCTTTTTGTCCTAAATCACTGCTATAACGCTCTTCCTCTGTATAGTCAGAGTTTCGGTGCATATATTTACCTTTGTCATATTCTCTATATATTGTGCTTCTGTGAAAATGTAATTGTTCTGCTACTGCTGCCTTAGACAACCCGGCGTTTAAAAGTGCTTCCATTTTGATACGGTCACTTTTACTCATTTGTTTAAATTTCTTCATATCGCACCTCCTACGCCAAAAGGGCAGCAGTTATTGCCTGCTGCCCTCGGTCTTTTATTCCGAATCGGTTACTTTTTCAATATCTCCGTTGTCTGTGTATACAATGTAATCTACTAAATGCGTTCCGCCAAACATTGCTTTGGCGTCATGTTCCTCCCCTTTGGTATATTCATACACTGATACATATAACAAGCCGGATACAACACTTATACTCGTGCTTGTTTTCGTGGTTAAGTTCTCAACCGCCAAAATAGTTTTATCAGAATCAAAGTAGTTTTTATAACACGATAACGCATAATCTTCAACATTAAAGTTGTTTTCTGCTATTACAATACATTTCCAATTACCTGTAACATCATTCCTTACAGTATCGTACTTTGTTGAATATATCGTAGTAATATCCTTATCGCTTATGCCTACAATATTATCCCCTGTTCTGTGTTCCACTATTTCCGTTGGCTCTTCCGTAATTGCTTCCGTTGTTTCTTTCTGTTCTGTTGTTTCCTCCTGTTTCTCGGATTCCGGCACTTCTGTTTTTTCTAATTCAGCAGTACCCCCCCCCGAACATCTGTTTGATTTTCGGTTGTGGTGTTTTCTGTTTGCCTGTTATTGCTTGCAATTATCCCGTGACCTATCCAAAAGACCACAATTACAGCAATGATTATAATGTGTTGTTTTTTCATGTTGAACCTCCTTTGTGTCCGATTCGGTCTATTCGACCTTGATTTTTTTGTTTTTTCCTGCTAATATATTTTAAAGCACTCGGGGCGATTAGCAGGAATGTTATGAAGTTCGCCCCTTGTGTTGACCCTTATTAAGTTTTTATTCCTTAATCAATTCTGTGAGATACTCGATTAACTCTTCTTTCGGTGTATCATTTCTTATCAGTGCTATTATCATTTTTATTATCCCTTTGAACTGGTTGTTTGTCATTTTGTTATCCTCCATTGTTTAACTCCTTTCCTGCTATCTCCTTGCTACAATTATATTATATACTTATATAAGTATATTGTCAACAACTTTTTATACTTATATAAGTATTTTTTTGTAGCAATTCTTGTTTTGAGGTCTACCACTTTTTTCTCAAATACTCCAAATAACACTTATTGCACACTTCTCCGCATATAAAGCCAAGTTCTATATCTTCTAGCACTCCCGGTCCCTCTTCGTCTGCATCTTCTGTAAGTGTATCAAACATAATGTCTACTAAGGATTTATCATCTTCTCCAAGCTTCGGTTCTTCTTTTGCTCCGCATATTTTACACGGCTCTGTCACTCTATCCCCTCGCTTTCTTCTCTTCGATTGCTGCAACTATAAATTCGTTACGGCTCTTATATCCCTGTTTCTTTGCTTCTTTGTCAATCTCTGCTTTCTGTCCTGTCGGGACCGTTACAAGGAATTGGTCGTAAGCCTTTGCATTGTATTTATTTTTTGCCTTTGTCGCAGGCGTTCCGCCTGTCTTTTCCTCTGCCAACTGCTGCACCTCCTTTGCTCGTTGGTTTTTCTTTATCATATCACATTCATTATACTTATACAAGTATATAAAATGCACAAATAACTTTATATACTTATATAAGTATTTTGGTAATTATTCCGGGTTGCGTATATACTTATATAAGTATATAATAACATCATAAGGAACAGGGAATAAGACAGACCCACAAAGTTATACACACTATCCACATTTTAGGAGGTATTCACTATGGAAAGAACATTAGAAACAATCACTATCAACAACGCTTTAGAGGTTGTCAGACTTAAAGGCGAACTTAAATTTAAACATCCACTTGGTTATACTCGTCCAAGCGGTTACTGCTTCAAGCACCCGGTTAAAGGCTTCTTTGCTTTTAAGGGCGATACAGAGCCATATATGCCTTGTGGTGGTAAAAAGGCTTTACTTTCTATCATCCATTCCGGCGGTTTTTTAAATTTTGATAATGTGGTTTGGCTTCAACCACTCAATTAAATACTTATCCGGGGTTGCGGTACTGCTGCCCCGGTACTATAGAGGTGGATATTATGGATTTTGGAAAATATGAAAAATATATGAATGACCGTAAGGCGGTAACGGTTGAAAATAACCGCCGAATAGAAAAGAAATTTGCTGAATGTGAAAAGTGGGTTGCTGATAATCTCATAAATTGCGGTTGTGTCTTTACAAATCACTCTGAATTATTACAAAAACAAAGTTTTATGATATGGATTGATAACGGCATTAGTATTTCTCATAAAATATATAAACTTTCCGAATGTGGTATTACCCCTCTTGTACTGCTGCCTTATCCTGTCAGAATATAAAAATAACCCCCAAGGCTTCATCAAGCCAAGGGGGCGTTTTTGTTTACTGCATATTCTGTTATTTTGTATTTTCTGCAAGTGTTACTACTGCCGGGGATGTCTGCTGTTTGTTTTCAATGTAGATTGTAAGGTTCTCGTTGGCTTCCCACTTCTTTTTTGCTTCCGCTAATACAGATTCCGCAATCTGTACCAACTGCTTTTCTGTAAACAGGATTCTAACCACGCTCGGCAGGTATGCGTACATTTTTGCAACTACTTCCGACAGCTTAATAATCCCTGTGCCGGCCCCGCACTCTCCCTCTGCATCTGTAACAAACTTAATTGCAATCTGTTTTAAAATTTTGGTCTGTCCTGTCTTGATTAAGTAGATAATCAATGCTGCAACCATAGCAATAAGTAATACAGAATCCCAATTAACAAGTAACCATTTTAAAATCTGCATAGTATTTTCCTCCGTTTTGTGACCGAATCGGTCTATTTTACATCTGCTGCATTAACCCAACCGTACACACCTTTACCGTCCTGTGAAATGCAATGATAGGGGTGTGTGCCTTTGGTATTTACCGCTGTTACCTTACAGGTGCTTGTAACATTCCTCTGTACGCTCGCATATTCCGCCGTAGAGGACTTATAGACCCCTCCGCCTGTGAATGTTACTATATCGCCTTTTGAAACGCTTGTGGGGTCGCTGTGTGCCTTAGAGGATAACTCCTTGATAGATTCCGCATTGACCCAACCGTATACGCCTTTGCCGTCCTGTGAAATGCAATGATATTTATGTGTGCCTTTCTCATTTACTGCCGTTACCTTACAGGTGCTTACTACATTCTTTTCCTTGGCTGCGTATTCTGCCGTAGAAGAGATATAAACCCCTCCGCCTGTGAATGTTACTATATCGCCTTTTGAAACCTCTGTAGGCGTTTCCTGTGGCTTCTGCGGTGTGTTCTGTTTCTCTTCCGTCTTGGCGTTTGATACGTCCGTTAAATTGCTTTCCTTTACCACTTCGTATACTTTGTTTCTACGGCTTTCATATTGCCCCATTGTAGCATCTTTTAAGGCATAGGCGTGTATTTCTTCAAGTCCTACCTTTTCCGCCCCTCCTGTGGCTTCTGCTGCCGTCTTGGCAATGCGTGAACTTGCACCGTTACCGCCTTGGTTCTCCAAGTCCGCAAAATAGGCAAGTGCTTTTAAGGATACTAAACCGATTTTTACGCCGTTCTTTACATATCCTGTAATATCTGCATCCGCTAAATCGTCCTGTGCTTCCTTTCCGTCCTTGGTTGTGAGTAACTTAGATATTGCCTTGGCTTCCTCTTCGGTTGCTTCTCTCTCCTGTCTGTTCCACGCATCCGCACTACTTCCGGCAATCTCTGTATACAGGGTATCCCCTAATATCTCTTTTGCCTGTTCCTGGTCCTTTTCAACAACGGACTTTAAAAGGGGCAACGCCCTGCCCCAATATGCGTTCCATTGGCACTTGCCTATGCTCATTCCGTGGTTGTTGTCATTTCTGTTTACGCTTCCGTAATTACCCTCCTGTGAGTAGATAATACCGCTTGCAACTTTAACAACCTTTTTCACCTGTGCTGCTGTTACTGCCATAGTGTACCTCCTACGCTCTCTGTGTATATCCAAGGCTTATATACCCTGCACCGCTCTTTAATTTGCCCCAAGTGGTGTTACCGTTCTTTTCCTCTCCAACGATTGTATATACTTCGCCCTGTTTTACCTGTGTTGTTACCGGGTAATTTGTTCCGGGACCTTTTCGGACATTCAGAACGGCGGTATTGATTTTTACCCTGTAACTTGTATCCTGTGGAGCGTTTGCGGTTGTTCCCGCTAATTTCTCCGTATATCCAAGGCTTATGTATCCCGCACCGCTCTTTAATTTGCCCCAAGTGGTGTTACCGTTTCTTACTTCGCCTACGATTGTGTATACCTCGCCCTGTTTTACCTGTGTGGCTACTCCGTAATCTGTTCCCGGACCGATACGCACATTTAATACATCTGCGGTAATCTTCACTCTGTAGCTTGCTACATTATCTGTTGTCGGCTGTGCGGTATGCTGCTGTCCTCCCGTGGATGCCGAACCGCCTAAGATACCCTTAACCTTGCTTTTGAACTCCTGCCATTCTGTAGGATTGCTTACCATTTGAGCCGGGCAATTCTTTCCTGTTACGTCATAATGGCGTAACACATAAGAATCAACGCCACTTGCACCAATTCCAAGCATTTTACAAAGAAATGCACAAAGGTATGCAGCGTTTTCTTTTGTCCTGTCTGAAATTCTGTAGTTTCCGGCAGTACAGCACATTTCGATACCTATACTGTTCGCATTTCTGCAAGAGCCGTGTTTATAGGACTTTGCCCCGCAATGCCAAGCGGTATCCCTTAACTCTACGCTTTGGTAAATTTCCGCATCATCTACAAAAAAATGAGCGGAAGCATCACGCCCCGCACCGCTGAAATAATTTGCATTTGCCTTTGCCGTATCCTTTGAATTGCCTGTATAGTGCATTACCACATAGGCTACGCTTCGGCTTGTGTTGTTGTTCAGATTGTCGTTGTTGCATTTGATACTTGAATTTATCCCGATACCGTTAATTGTATCGCTGATAAATCCGGCTGTTATTGTTTTTCCCATAACGCCGTACCTCCTTAAATATTGATGTTGTTTAAATCAACAGAAATATCCTTTGTTTCCTCTGGGTATCCCTTTTTGATTTTGATAATGTTTTCTGCCTTGGCTTTCCAACAATACAAGGCAATTACTGTAGTGGTCGGTGTTGCTATGTATGTGGCAAGCACCCCGAATTGTGAATAGTCGATAAGTGTTACTTTGATACCGATATACAAACCTACAAAGTAAGTAAAAAGGACTGCGACCAATACAAGTTTTGTAAAGTTCGGCTTTGGAAGTTTCTTTTTACTTCCGTCCTGTAGCTTTCTGCATAACTTGTCTTTGTTCGCAATCCTAAAGAGCAAATAAAAAACAAAGAATCCTATAGCAATGCCAAGGATTCCGCAAATAAGATATTTCATATTCTGTTTTTCCTCCTATGTTTCCTGTCCGTGTGCCTTTTGATTGATATGTTTTTCAATCTTTCCTATGGCTTCCGTGACCGGTCCGTTACATCCCTGTTCTTTAAGTCCTTTCAGACACGCCAATACCGCATAAGTAAGTAAACATAATTCATCTTCCATTGCCTTTATGTCCTCTTTCTCCTGCTTCTTTAAATCCTCAATATCGGTTGTCTGCTTTTCCTGTGCCTGAAACCATTTGATAATCTTGTATGCAACCGCACCAATGGCAGTTAATGCCCCTAATACGCTTGCAATAGTTATAATTGCTGCTGAATCAATATACATTGTGTGTAATTTCCTTTCCTTGCAGTTTGCAATATGGCGTAGCAAATCCGCAAAAATAACTTTCGGTATAGTTCGGGCAGTTATCACAATTTCCTGTGCATCTGCTTACCTCTTCTTTTTTCTCTACCATACCGTTTTCCTTAAACAGGGTGTTAAGGCTCTGCCTAAGTCCGTAACTGTTAAAATGTGACAGGATACCACGATATGAAGCTACCGAACGGTCTAACCTGTCTTTTCTTTCTTCTCCTGCCTTTACCTTTGCAATCTGATTTTTAAGATTACGCTTGATTTTTACCGTCGTTTTCTTCTTTAATCTGCGGTGCGTAGACCATATTCTAAAGCCTACAAAATCAACGCCCATGCTGCACGGTCTGATAGTTGTTTTATTATTCAAATCTAACCTTAATTCGTCTGATAAGAACGCCCTTAACAACTCTTTGACCTCTGCCAAATACTTTTTATCGTGGTGGAGTATGATAATATCGTCCATATATCGGATGTAGTAATGTAATCCCAACTCATGCTTTGCGTATTGGTCTACCTCATTAAGGTAAATATTTGCAAACATTTGTGAGGTAAGGTTGCCTATCGGCATCCCCTTATTGCTCAATCTGTCCGATACTGCCACTTCGTCCGGCTCTTTGCCGGGTGGTAATCCAAAATTCATAGATTCGCAATTTATAATCTTTTCTAACAGGTTGAGTAGTCGTTGGTCTTTAATCCTGCGTGCTAAAATCTTCAATAAAATATCGTGGTCTACCCTGTAGAAATACTTTGATATATCCATTTTCAGATAATAGTACCGTTCCGGCTTCCTGTCGGTCTGCCTTAACCAATACTGCAACCTGTCGGCTGCCTTATGCGTTCCCTTACCCTTGCGACAGGCGTAGGAATCAAAGATAAATGTCTTTTCGTACAACGGAAATAACTGCCTGTAAATCGCCCATTGTACTATCCTGTCCTTAAATGGCAAGGACATAATGAGCCTTTTCTTTGGCTCGTAAACATAAAAGGTGTGATACTTTCCTACCTCGTATGTTTCATAAATTAAGTGATTCTGAATATTTATTAACTGCTCTTCGTAGTTGCGGTTGAAAATCAATACATCATCCCTGTACCTCTTTCCTTTTCTCGCTTCCTCCCAAGCCTTATGTAAATTCTCAAAATCATAAATCTTTTCGTATATATTCTTTATGCTTTGCATTGCATACCTCTTGTAAATTTGTGCCGTACAAACCTAATCAGTTTTTAACCCTTTCGGACGTGACAAATATATTTCTTTTCGGCTTACGCTTACTAACTGTCTTTACAGCAATTCAATCTTTTTCCTGTCTACGGGAACGGAAAATAACCCCTTTAACCCTGTTTGTACTGTCCTTACGGTCGTAACCGTAAGGCTTCTTGACATAGGGGCAGAGCGGAGCGGAAACCAATGTTGTCGTTCGAGTTGGAACGAGGGTTATTCAAGTTGAGAGCGGACGGACCCGAATTGGAAGTATTGTTGAACGCCGACCCACGGATAGGCAACCACCGTAACTTTGTGATTATTTCCCTATGTATTTTTATTTCTGTCTTTCCCTGCTGTTGACCCATTCCGAATAACCGCCTATCATTCGACCGATTTCGTCTACCTTTCGCATCCATACTTCCCAAGTATGGAAATTCAAACAAGGCTTTTGGTTTGGGTATAGGTTCGGGTCTTTTGCAAGTCTTAGCAGATTTCTTAATACATCAACTTCAATATCCAAATCCTGCAATGTGGTTTTCTTGTGGTACTTCTTTTCAAGTCGCACCGCCATTTCCAACATTGTATACATTGTCTTTCTTATATCGCCTGCAAGTACATATCTTTCCGTTTTCGGAAAGTCCTTTAATTGAGGGTTGCCGTACAATATCATTTCATAAATCTTTTCCTTGATATGAAAAATATCATTGCCGTTATGTTTCTTTTCTTCCTGTTGTATCTCTTCCACTTTTGCAACCGCCTAACTGTAATGTATTTGCTATAAAGGGCGTGCTATCGCACGCCCTATCAGTTTTTCAGTGTTCAGTTTGCAGTTTACTCAACAAAAGCGGAGCGGAAACCAAAGTAGTCGTTCGAGTGGGAACGAGGGTTATCCAAGCTGAGAGCGGACGGACCCGAATAGGAAGTATCGTGGAACGCCGACCCACGGAAAGGCAACCTTTCGCCGTGGCATCTCATCCAAATCTGGTCGTTGCCATATCCTGTTGCACCGCTGTCCGGGTATAATCCAAGTGCAATAAGTAACTTCGGAATAGTTACCCCGGAAGCTGCCCCAAGGCTCTTAAATGCAATATTTCTGTAAGTATCTCCACTTGTAGGGAACTCAACCTTTGTATTTACTCTGATTCCTGCGGATGCACTTGCCTGGTCTAACTTTAATGTGCCTGCTGTTCCCGGCTCTACTAAAGTTCCGTCCGGCTTAATCGCTTTCCAAAGTGTGCTTTCCGCCGACATATCGCAATCAAGTTTCATAGAGTTACCATAAGGGATAATCTGAATTTCTCCGTCCATAAGGCGTAATCCACCGGTCCACTCCCAAAGGTTGCCGTTAATGTCCGCAATACCCGACATATCGTGATTGTGATACCATGTAGGCTGTCCGCTTCCTGTAAGCGTTCTCTGTGATTCTCCCTGTGGCATTGTTCCCCTCTCGTAAGGGTGGTAATAATCCTTGCCGTAGTTTGTGTTTCCGTGTGGTACAGTACCCATTTTTTGTGATAACAGGTTAAGGTACGCAAATACGCCTGTCTGATTTAAGTGCCAACCCGCACCTTTCTTTTTGCAAGCTGCTACAGACTGGTCAAAGTTGATATAATTTCTAGGCAGGTATCCGCCTAAAGAATATGCACGGTCGTTTTCTACAATATTGAGGAACTTAGACACATAAATTACACTCTTTTCCTCTCCGTCCATAATCCAAAACGGTAATGTTTCATCTGTTCCGCCTGTGATTACATCACTATACTTTGCCTTTGGTACTGCTACCATAATGCTAGGCATCCCGGTATCATCAAAAATTACCTTGTTGTTTGCACCAAACTGTGCTACTGCACCCTGTAAATCGTCAAAGTTTGCCATTGTATTTTATCCTCCTTAAAATTAAATTAACGCCCATAATACAAGCGTACATTTCTTCATATCAAACGGTACGGGTTCACGCTTTGTAATCGCTTTTCCGTCCTCGTCCTCTTCTCCTGTATCCACAATCTCATATTCCCTTGCCGGGATAATGACCTGTGCCACATACTCCCTTGCTTCGGTATTCACACCAACGGTTAAGCCGTCCTGTGTATCCTTGCAAATATCAAGCGTTACCTCTTCGTCACGCTCTCGGTTCTTGATGTTTACCATTAAATCATCATCCCCGAAAATAATTTTTGTCGTGGATACATCATAGGCGATTTTCTCGCCCTCGTTTTTCTCAACTACAATAATTTTTGTTGCTGCCATTATCTGTTACCTCCCATTCTTCTTAATTCTCTGTAGGCTTCCTGTGAACGCACCGCAATGTGTTCTGCTGCTTCTCTCTGTGATGCCGTGGCATTACCTCTTACTCCGTAAGCCTGTAATACTGCTGCCGTATTTGCCTTTCTTTCATCACTTTTGATAATTACATTTGCCATTATGCGTAACCTCCCTGTACTGTGCATTTTACCGTTACTTCCTTGGCGGCCCCGGTGTACTCAATCTTGAATCCGTTTAACTGCTTATCCGTAATACGGATTTCTCCTACACCGCCTGCGTCCTTTGCTTCTGCTTCAACATTTACGGTATAGTCCAAATTGCCCCTTGGCGTGGTAAGTGCAAGTGTCTTTTTGGAGTTGTTAAAAGGGTATGATTTTGTATTGGTAAGGGTTGCTTCTACAATCTCTCCCTGCAATCCCTTAATCCTGCTTTCTGCTGCACCAAGTTTAAGCATTGCAAGATTGGCGATTAACCCAGCGGATAATACCCTTTCTTCCAAATCGTTAAAGTTCTGTGCGTTCTGCGGTGTACCCTCCTGCACTACTTCGCCCTCTACGGCTTCGTGTGTGATTGTTCCGTCTGCGTTCTGCACTTCCCTGTAGCGGTTGGAATACTGCGTTACATGGTCTTTCCAAATCTTAAATAATCCCATTTGCTCTATTCCTCCTTAAAATTAAAACTGAATCGGTACAACACGCCCTGTTGCGTACCTTTTAACTTGATTGCTTCGCTCTTTTCCGCCCACAACTTACTAGCCGTATCGTACAACTGAATTTTCGTAATTGTTGTGGTCCCCGATACTTCCGGGGTAATGGAAATACTTAACGCTACCCTGCCGTCTTTTAGGCGTTCTCTTGTTAAGATTTTTGCCTTGTGCATAGTACCGCCATACTCGACCATAGCGTAAGCAATATTGGTTTCTACAAACTGCTTGAAACTCTCTAAGGCTCTTTCTGTCAGCATTTCTTTACTCTCCTTTACTTTTATTTGCTATAACCGATTCTTACCGCAACGCTTAACCTCGTATTGGTAGCTTTCGGTTTCTGCCGTGGTTGCCATTCCCTTATCAGATATTCCGGGTTTTGTGTTTGTGTAAGGTTCTGTACCTGTTTTTTTCTGTCCTGTCATATCTGTTTCATAAGGGTATTGTTCTGTTTCGGTGTCTGCCACCGTCTGTATATCTCTGTCCTTTACAGTTACCGCCCTGTCGGGTGCTGTTCCTGTAAAGATACTTTCAAATGGGTAGGCTTGTGTTTCTGCTTCTCCAACTGCTGCCGTGTCCGCCGTTTGATACTGTATATTTCTATCCGGCTTCGTTCCTGTAAGGTCTGAATCAAACTTATACGCCTGTCCTGTAGTCTGTGCGGTTATTCCCTCCCGTGTTGCACCTCCTGCCGTGTTCCTCTGTGGTATCGTTCCGGCTTTCGCTTGTCCTGTCTGATTGCTCGTATATTGGTATCCTGTTGTGTCCGATTCGGTCACAATCTCGGTATCCTTTGTCGCAAATGTAATATTCCTGTCTGGCTTTGTTCCTGTCGGTGTAAATTCTGCCGTATATCCCGCTGCCTGTGTCATTACATCTATAACCGCATTTTCGACCGCACCAACCGTATTTCTGTGCGGTTCTGTACCTGTCTTTAATTGTCCTGTCATAGGCACGGAATATAGCCAAAATTCCGTTTTAGGCATCACTACCACAGTAATAGACCCTTGATAATAAAGACCGTCTAAATGAGCCGTTAAACGCTTGTATATATCAACCGTCTTTATAATCTCGTCATAATCTGCTGCAACCCTCGATTCTGTTGTATCAAGCACAATACGGAATCTGTACGGCTTTCCTCCGTAGTCGAACCACTCTTCTATCTCACTCTTTGGGTGTATTCCGCCTAAAGCCATTTCAACGGCTGCCTTTGTGCCTAATTTTTGATGTACTCTTACACTATCCCGGATAATCGCCCTTTTCGCTTCTATCGGGTAATCATAATCGTACCAATCTACATGGAGGTCATACGCCAATACATCAAGCCACGTTTCCGATAACTCATTTATATTTGCGTATATGATATTCTTTTTTGTCTGCTCTACTGTTTGATGCAGTTCGTCCGCTATGAGCCGACCCAACGCAACCATTTTTTCATCCTTTTTCAAGGCAGGCGGAAATGTTGCGTAAAAATCGGCATCTTTTAAACTATTCATCTTCGACCCCTCCAAAGGTCACGGTACACTTTTTCAATACCGCAACACTTCCTTTTGGTATCTCCGTGAATACAGGCTTTTTAATGTCCGCCCTCTTTATGCCCGAATCCATAAGGATTGCATAAAAATAGGACGGGTTAATATCCCGCCCCATTTTAGAGGTCTGCCATAATTCGTAGCTTTCCACCGCCAAATCAACCGCCCTTTTGATTTCTTTGGTGCTTGCTTCCTTGTCTTTTGGTATGTAATAGGTTAATTCAATATCAAAATCAACCGTTGTCGGTGCTGCGACCGTTACCTTATCCGTCATAGGTCTTATATCATCTGCACTTAAATATGCCTGCACCTCTTTTATAAGTTCCTCGCTCGGCAACTCTCCGCCGTATAACATTATCCTTATATCTGCTACTCCGTCCTGTGGACTTTCTGCGGATACATCACTTATCTGTGAGGATACTGCCTTGGCGTGATTTATATAACTTCCTCTCGGTCCGGCTGTGGTGTAGCTTTCTTCTGATTCTCTCATACGGTTGTAGTATGCGGTATCGCTTTCTTCTCCGCTTCCCCCGGCTGTTTCCGTTGTGTTTGCTACTTCCTTAAAGTATAAAAATTCCTCCGTAACAAGCCTGCTTACCTGCCCGGGCGTAAAACCGTTTCCGTCCTCTCCCAAGGTCGTACATACTGCTTCTACCTCTGCGTATGTTTCTCCTGCCGGGAATGTCAAGTATCCCGTTGTCGCAAAATTTATGTATCCGTCTACCGTTACCTCGATTTCATCCGTTATCACATATTCCTTATCAAGTGCCGTTGTAATACTGAATCCAAGCGTTGTCCTTGCTGCCGTAGGCTGTAGCCTGTAGGTGTTATGGAATATTTCACTTAATGAATCTAAGTTTTGCCCTGTGGCATATCTTGGTAAGTTCTGTTTTGCCGATTCGTTGATATTTACCCTTTCCTGTATGATTACGCTTGCAAGCCAAAGGATAAACGCCCTTACAGGGTCGGCAGGGTATAAGGTTCTACCTGTAATCTCTTCGTATCCGGCTATCAGTTTATTTACAAGTGCTTCCGTATCGGTATCCACAAACTCAACCTCGGGTAACTCACTCGGTATATTCCTCGTCGTATTCGTCATATTCGCCATTTACTTCTACCTCCACTTTAGGTTTTAATATGCCCCTTTCGTAGTCTGTCGTAAAATCTATACTTACAATCTCTGCTCTCGGCTCGTATTCTCCGATTTTGTCGTAAATATCTGCCGTTGCAAGTGCCGTTGCTGTTGTAATCGGTTTATCTATGTAAGCTGCATTTAACCCAAACTCACGGTTAAGCGGTATATCGTATTCTAACGAGGATAACAAAAACCAAACATTTTGTATTACTTCCTCGTATAGTGTTTGAGGTGCAAGGTTTATAGGCTGTTCCTGCGTGGTATCTATCGTAAAACTCATTCCTGCCTGCCTTTCTACCTCTTTGCGTACTGTTCAAGCGATAAGGTGCTTTTGGCTATCAAAAGGTTTCCTTGATTGTCGAATTTCTCATAATCTTTTGTATGTCCTGTGATAACCCATTGGCTGCCGTATTTCTTCCCGCCGATAACAAGTGTAAGGATTTTCCCTTTCTTTCTGTACTTGTCTATTTTGTTCTGCATCTTCTTAGGGTTTACTCCAAGAAATGCGGACAAATAAATAGTAAGACTTGCCGTGTCCGCATCATTGTACTGAAACTCTAACAACGGCTTTTTAAGATGCCTTGTATGCTTTGCGTAATTGGTTTTACTGTCTATCTTCAAATCGTCAAAGGTTCTTACCTTGTTTGCCGATACCTTAAAGACAATATCCCCAAGTGTTCCAATCTCTGCCATTAGATACCTCCTATAATAAAACCGTCCCCCTCTCCGTCCGGCTTGAATATACACAATACCCATTGCCCTACGGTTGGAATCCAAGGTTTTACTTTAATCTTGCATCCTGTTTCACATTCCACGGTTGGCGGTCGTTTTACAATCCTTAAATCTCCTGTAACTATGCCCTGGTCCGGAATCTGTACCCTTGCGGTCATTTCTCCGGCGTTTACCTTGCTTACCTGTCCGATTCTTACAATGTCCTTTAGTTCCTGCATATCCGTACTGCTGAATCCTGCCATTTAATACCCCTCCAACACGCTACGCAACTTTATCTGTACCTTATATCCGCCTGTGATACTATGTTGTGCCTGTTCTACTATATATTTTCCGTCAAATTCTCCATATCCATATACGGTTACGGTTATACCTGCCACATAGTCCACATCCCCTACTAAGGTAAATTCTGCTGTTGTTTCGCCTTTATTTCTCTGTCGCAACTGGCACTTTGCCAACTCCAACGCTTCCGCTTGACTTGATACCTTATGTTTAAATTCGTATGTCTGTCCGTCCGGGTCTGCTCCCGGTGCTGTGTATGTAGCTTCAATGGTTTTCTTTGTGTTCGGGTCTGTATATGATACATGGCACTTTGAATAGGATGTATCTGCCGTTTTTGTTGAAAAACTGTAGCTTAATATATTTCCTTTCCCTGCCTTTATCTTTTTAACGGATGATTTTTTTTCGTAATCTGCTTCGTCAAAAAGAACAATGGTTTTTGATGTAACCTTTAAGGAAATGCCTGCGTTTTTGCACAACTTTTTCAAGAAAACAATGTCCGCCGTGTTTACCTGTTCTTTTCTCTTGTAGCTTGGGTTATGGCTTGAAAGATACATTACTTTCATACTGTTACCCTTGCCTATTTTTTCTGCTATATTTTTAAGATTGGTATTCTCCCAAGTCTTAGATTTCTTTTCCTGCCGTAATTTTGTACTGTACGGTATTGATGTAGCCTTTATGGTTAATTTCTGCGGTGGTCCTTGATAACTCACGCTGTCAATCTCAAATTTTCCGCAATCTAATACCTTATCTTTTCCGTCTGAATACGGATTTTTTTGTATCACAATAGCGTGTATCTCTGTACCCTTAAAGGCTTTCTTTTCTTTAATCACGGTTGTTTTGGTTGTGGTTGTTGCCTGTCCTCCCTCTACGTCTGAAGCATTGCACCAACCGTATACCCTTTGTCCGTCCTGTGATATAAGATGATATGGGTGTGCGTTGTGGTTCGCTATTGTGCATTTACAGGTGCTTGCACCCCTGTTTACTGTCGGTTCTGCTGCCATAGAGGATATATATACCGGTCCGCCCTTGAATTTCACAATAGCACCTACCTTTATCTCCCCACCGCCTGTAGTAACCGTTTCTGTTTTCGTTTTTACTGCCTTGCTCGTATTGAGCCAATCTTTAATCCATTTGCCCTCCCTATCGTCCAAGGATAGGCTTATATCGTCCGTTTCGTCCTCTTCTTTGTCTGTAAAGGACAGGGATAACAGATACTTGGATAATTCCTTGGATATATCTGCACCCTTAAAGTACAGTTTTACCACGGTACGCCTTGCGTAGTTCTTATTACTCACTTATTGTTACCCCCTGTTTCCACGGTGGTAGGGATTCCGATACCGTCAATTCAATTTCCGGCAAAGTCAATACAACCCCTGCCGGAAAAATATAGGTATCTTTATACTCAATATTCGCCTTAATAAGAGTATCCATATACATTTCATTGCCGTAGGCTTTGTAAGCCACAATATCCCAAGTATCCCCGGATACCGTTGTATAAGTGTTATTAAGCATATACTACCCTGTCCTCCTGTTCTTTTTGCTCTTTCAGAATTGCAACAATGATTGCTCGTAGCTTCTCTAAAAACGCTTCGTCATACTGTTCCAACTGCTGCTTAATATTATTTGTTTCGCCGTTTCCGTTCACTACAACGCTTGGCGAATTTTGAACATTTATAACGATTGTGCCGGCCCCGCTCATTCTTGCGGATACATTATCCGCCGTCTGTGCCTGTGAGATATTGTTAAATATCTGTCCTGTCTGTGCTGCCGTAAATACTTTTCTGTTGGCAGCGTTTGTAATCAACTCTGGTCCATTCTCTCCGGCTATAAATGTACCCGGTGTCCTGTCTGTACCTTTTGCAAATCCCGGAATCAAAGGTATGTTAATTCCTTTTCCGCCAAGTCCGGGAACCCAATCCGGCACTTTCAATTTATTAAGTCCACCAATTACGGTATTAACCGCTGATACAACGGCTCGCAATGGTGCTTTGATAATTTCGCCAAGACCTCCAACCGCTCCCGAAAAGATAGACTTAATTCCGTTCCAAGCCTGCGACCAATTACCTGTAAATACGCCTGTCACAAAATCTATAATTCCGCTTAACACGGTCATAAGATTTTGTATTATGCCCTGTACCGAACCAATCACAGATTGAACCACAGATAAGATTACAGGCATTACAGCTTGCACCACCTGTAAAATCCCCTGTATGATTGGTGCTACTATGTTCCAAATTGTTGTCAAGGCGGTTTGAATTGCCGGAAGTAATACCGATAAAACATCAGTAACTACAGGCAAAATTGCTTGAATCGCTGCCGATATAGCAGGCAGTACGGTACTTGTTATAAAACTGAATAATTCCGATATAATCGGTAATACATAGGTTTGTAAAAACGAGATAAGTTCCGATATAATCGGCATCAATCCGGCTATAAAATCGGCAATAATCGGAATGACTGCACCGACAAAATCAACAATGCTTTGAATGATTGACATTATCGTAGGTGCTGCTGCCTGTATGAAACTCACAATACCCGGCACAACATCATTTATAATTACCTGTAATACCTGCTCCGCAACAGGAACTACATAGGTTGTCACAAATGCTATTACATCTGATACCGCCGTTTTTACTTTTCCAAGGATATTAACAAGCGTATCAAATACCTGTACGCCTTTATCCCCGAAAATCTCTTGTATCTTGTTTCTTGCTTCTCCGATATTACTATCAGAGAAAATATTTTTAATGGTATCTCCAACATTCGTAATAACTGCTACAATCTTGTCAAAAATTGCCAACGCTTCACTTCCGAATGTCTTTTCTATAAATGCTCTGATTTCCTGTAAGTGATTTTTTACCAACTGAATAACAGTAATAATTGTTGTGATTACTCCGACAATCGGTAAAATCTTACCTACCACTCCACCAAGCGGACCGAATACGGAACTTGCCAAATTTCCCAACGGTCCAAGCATAGTTTTTATCGCATTTCCTACAGGTGCTATAAACTTCGTTATTTTTCCGAATCCTGCACCTATAAGATTTCCAATCTTGCCTAAAGGCGAATTTGCTATAACCGTTCCAACTCCCGACAGGATACCGCCAAGTTTACCGCCCATTTGTGTAAACGGACTTAAAAACAGGTTAAGTAATTTTGAACCTGCTCCCATTACAGTACCGCCGATTTTCCCACCGATACCGCTAAATACACTACCAATCTTTGTAAACAGGGTGCTGTTGCTTAATACTCCGCCTAATGCACTGCTTACGCCCCCGGCTGCGTTCTTTACGCTTGTGAAATATCCAAGAATACCGCTACCGATATTCTTAAAATTCAAAAATCCGCCTGTAAGGCTTTGTAGGTACTTATTCATTCCAATTCCCTTGATTATTTCAAAGGCTTTTTGAACATTGAGTATTCCGCCTTTTACTTCAAGGAAACCTAGCTTTGCTGCAAGTCCTCCGACTTTTAACCCTGCTAATGCAACCGCAACTTTGGCAATGGTTTTTGTTGCCTGCGGATTCTCTCTCACAAAATTTGTTACTGCGTTTACTATTTCCGTAAATTTCTTTACGCCCTCTGTAAGGGTCGGTAATAACAACTCTCCAAGTTCCACCTGCAAAGCATCAAAGGCAGATTGTGCCAATGTGATACTTCCGTTAAGGTTATCCAACTTGGTTTCTGCCATTTGTTTAGCTGCACCGTCACAGTTATATACCGCATCTGTAAGTTTATTAAAATCGGCTTCTGATGCGTTTACGATAGCAAGCATACCCGCAAAACTTTCTTTTCCGAAAATCGTTGTTGCTGCTGCCACCTGTTCCGCTTCGGACAATCCGCCTAAACTGCTTCGGAGATTCTTTACTACATCCCCGAAACTCTTCATAGAGCCGTCTGCATTTGTAAGGCTTATGCCGTATTTCTCCATTGCTGCCGCTTGTGCATCTGTCGGCTTCGCCATATTGGCTAATGCTGTCTTTAAACTTGTACCTGCGACCTCCGCCTTAATACTTGCATTTGCCATAAGTCCAATACCTAAAGACATATCCTCTACGCTATACCCTAATGCTCCGGCTACAGGTGCAACCTTTTGGAATGTTGACCCCATCATGCTTACATTGGTGTTTGCATTACTTGATGCTTGTGCCAATACGTCCGAAAAATGCCCGGCATCTGATGCACTCAACCCAAAGGCTGTTAGGGCATCCGTTACAATATCAGATACACTTGCCAAATCTTCCCCGGAAGCTGCCGCAAGGTTCATAATTCCCTCGATACCGCCTAACATATCCTCGGTTTTCCAACCTGCCATAGCCATATATTCCATAGCCTGTCCGGCTTCTGTTGCGGTAAACTTTGTTGATGCTCCCATTTCTTTAGCTTTGTTTGAAAGTTGGGCGATTTCCTCGGTTGTTGCTCCCGATATTGCCTTTACTCCCGACATCTGCTCTTGAAATTCGGCTGCCTTTTTAACCGGTCCGGCATATATCGCCGTTCCTACTGCTGCGATTGCTCCTATTGTTCCTGTCAACTGTGACTTTGTTTGTGCTATCGCTGCGTTATTCTTATCTATTTTTTCGTTAATGGCTGCAACTTTCTCCTGTGATTTCTGCAACCTGTCATATTGCTTTTGTAATTCCTCTGTGTTTTTGGCAAGGTTGTCTGTATTTATGCCCGCTTCTTGGAGTGCCTGCCCCATTTCCTCCAATTTTTCCGTTTCGTCTGCTGCTTTATCCCTTGCCTTTGCCAATGCTTCCGTATTGGCTTCTAATTTCTTTTTAAGTTTCTCGGATTCTCCGCCTGTTGCATCATACTCCGCCTGTAACCTTTCGTGTTCTTTTTCAAGGTCTGTAACTCTCTGCTTGCTTCTCTCTACTGCTGTCTGCTGTTTCTGATATGCTGTTACATCCTTTAACTTATTTCTAACCTCTTTCAAATTATCGCCCAAAAGGGTCATAGTGCTGTTTGCTGTCTTAAAGGTCTTAGAGAAGTTCGGCCCCAAGGCTGCGGTTAATTGAAAGAAAAATTGAAATTGTCTTGCACTCGCCACGCCTTTACCTCCTTTCGGGCATAATAAAAGCACCTGCCTGTGCAAGTGCTGAATCTATGTAAATTATGATTATTTTCTTTGTTAAAATCCGCCCTGTGTTTCAAGGGCGGATATATTATTGGTTGTTCTGCTGTTGTGTATTTTCTTTTTCTATCAATCCGTTAAGGCTTCGTATCCACCCTCTCAAATCACGGATTGTAAGGCTTACCCAATAATCAACCCCTGTGTGTGTCTGCCTTGAAAGTTTAAGTGCATTTTCTCTTACCCAAGTTCCGGGGTTTAATCTGTTAAGCCTGTTGTCACTAAAAAATCTCTGCTCTTATTCTTGATTTTTCCAAAATCACGGATAGGTAAATGCTCGATAAGGTCACTTCCTACGCCTGCTGCTCTCGCTGCCATTTTAGACAGGAAAGATGTTGAAATTTCCGGCGATAATACATACTCGCCAACTGCTGCCATTTCATTTTCAACGGCAATCATATCCGAACCTAAAAGGCCCTCAAAATCAAAAGTCAACTTATCGTATGTCTTTCCCTCAAATTCAAAAGGCTTCTTGAATACATGGGTATAATTTAATCCGTCTGTGTCCGATTCGGTCACATTTGTTTTCTTTTCTTCTGTTACTACTGCTGTCTGCTTTACATCTTCCATTGTGTTTAATCCTCCAAATTTCTACCAAATACAGGAAAAGCACGGTTTCCCGTGCTTATTTTCCAAGTGCCTTTCTTACATCCGCTAAGTAATCTTTTCCGTTTACATAGTAGATATAATTAAGTGGGTCAATCTCCAACTTTTTCTTGCCGTCAATGTATGTAGCGTAATAACTTACTGCATACTCTCCGCTTACCTCTGCTGCCGCTGCCGTGGCAACTTTTCCGGGGTTAAGTTTCTTCGGAGTTACTACAAGGATATGTTTTACAGATACAACCTCTGTAGTACCCTTTACGGTGTCTTTCTGCTGCTGTGCTGCTCTTAAATCAATATTGTGCTGTCTAGGCTCATGTAATTTAATCGCATTATTTGTTACCGTTCTGAAATTGAGGGTAAGGCTCATTGCTTCAATCGCACCTAAAATTACAGATTCGATTTTACCGCCAATGCCGGCCCCGCTAATTTCTTCGGTAATGTTTGAAATTTCGGGTAATGTAACTTCGGAAATTCCGATATATTCCGTTGCATCTTCGTACACCGCAAACCCGATTACTGTTTCGTCAATCTTTGGCATCCTGTTTTACCTCCTACGCAAAAATATTTTCGAGATAACTTACGTCATACTCTAATACAAAATCAAGTTCCTTTGCAGGACTTGGCGGTGTAAGGTAAATATGGAATTTTGCCTTGCCTGCCAATAAGTCCGCTGTGGTGTTTTCTTCCTCTAAGAACTCAACACGACCGCCTAAAATCTTCTCTTCCGCCATTAAGCCGTTGAGCCAAATGTTAATACTCTGTGTAACGGATTCGATAAGGCGTTTATTTAACTTCTTATCAACCTTGCTCCACATTGAGAGAATAGCTGAATTTGCTACCCAGCTAAACATACGGCTTACGCAATAGAAATAATCCGTAACATCTGTATTTGCCGGGTAGCAAGCTGTTTCATTACCCCAAGATACAAAACTACCTGTAAGGTTTAATGCCGTGATAATTCCGTTTGAATTAAGATAATTCGCTTTTACGAGGTCTAAAAGTACCTCTGTGCCGTCTGCAAGTGCCATTCCGTCAATCTGAATAGTCTTATTACTTGCTGATTCGCACGGCGAACCTCCGCCTAAGTCCTCTGTAGCATCCGTCTTTGACATAATGCCTGCCTGATGTACGGATGAATGGTAGATTTTACCGCCAAGCGTATACTTGGGCCATGTAACAAGCTGTGACGGCTGTGTGATATTGTTCTTGCTCTTCCACTCTGGAACATCCGAATATACCTTTACCGTTTCTGTGTCTGCATCAATGATTGCTTTTCCTGTAAATAATCCGTTAATGTTCTCCGCCTTTGCTGCCATAATTGCAGCTACCTCCGAATCTGTAGAAAAGTTCGGTGCAAGGAAGAGTGTAGGGATAACGCCGTACTTAGGATATACGGAATCTACCAACTCAAAACCACTTGATTTATTGGTATTTGTGTCATATCCTCCGATAATTTCCTTTTTCGTAACCTTACTAGGGTCAACGGAATTAAACTTAATATTAAGTCTTGCGTTGTCCGCTTTGATTTTTCCGCTTTCGATACGCTCCAATCTTAATACTCCGTCTGTATAAAAAAGGTCGTAATCTTCGCCCCTTGTGTATGTTTCTGTAAGTGAATCCTCGCCGTCATATCCTTTTACCTCTACCGTATCGCTTACCGCTTCATACGGTAACTCTGTAATTCCTCCGGCTAATGTCTTTTCTACCGTTTCCGCTCCTTTAAGGTGCTTTGCAGGGTCAAGGACATTAACCATAATAATAGGTCCATTAGAATACAGCTTGAATGATGAATAGATTTCCTCGCAAATATCGTATTTATCCCATTCGTCACTATATCCCATTGCTGCCACCGCTTCCGCATAATTGGAAGCGTATACAGGCTCGTTTACTTTTCCGCCTACTGTATGCACCGGGGCAGTACCTACAATGAGGTGTATACTGCTGTCCGCAACAACAGGTGTTGAAACGCTTGTAGCCTGTTTACTCGCTTTCGCTCCATGATAGTAATTGCTCATTTACCTTAATCCTCCTTTGGCTTTCTCATAAGGCTTAAAACATCATTGTAGTATTTATTCAATAATGTTCCTGCCGTCTTTACTTTCGGCTTACATACCGCAAGGCTCTCCGTTGCCACAATAAGCAATCTTACCTGCGGTAACTTCTCAATGGTCGGTTCTAAATACTTCTCAACTGTTTCCCTGTTTCCTGTAAAAATCGTATTTTCTACCAACCCGGTGTTTGTTGTCGGTCCGATATAGATAAATCTTTCCTCTGTGGCGTTCGTATTTGCCGTTTCCTGCGGTTTTTCTGTTTCCGCCGTAGAATTTACCGCCTGTTCGCTTTCTTCTGCCTTTGTGGCTGTTCTGCTCGCTCTTGGCATACTTTCCAACCTCCTTTACTCTAAATACTGTCTTACATCCCTGTGAATCTGTGGCAACTCCCAAATTGTCATAAGTTCCCCGACTTGGTACAATTCCATATTTTCATCATAGATAATTGTTTCTATCGGCTTCTGACAGGAATAATGTTCATTTATTACCACATCCTCTAACAGGCTTGTTTCTATCTTTGTGACAAGGTTAAGGCATTGCATATAATTCTCGTTTTTATCCTCCGAAAATGTAACGCAAATAATACGCACCCTGCATACATTCTCTTCATCATCTACCTTTTTGGTAAGCAATTTAAGAAGTATGTAGGGTGCTGCTTTCTTTTCCTGTTCCTTGTTTGGCAAGTTCCCGATAAAAACTAACGGCGGTCGCTCTCCGGGTTCTGTTCCATTCTCCGGCACTCTTGCGATTAACCGCATATCTTTTACTTTATCTTCCATATAGGCTTTAAGTGCATTTAATAGGTCAATCGCTGTCATTAACTACCTCCGTTCAAAATTCTATCAAGTTCATGTTCCATACGATTGTTGATTACTTCGTTTACCCTGTCCTCAACCGTCTTTAATACAACGGCATTTTCCGCCATTCTTGGCACGGACGGACCGTAAAGCTGTTTAATCGGATAGCTTGAATCACTCTTACGCTCATATATTCCTATGTGACCGTTCGGCATCTGTGCGGTAAATGATTTTGCAAGTTCTACTTGGCTTTCGCTCCGCTTTACCGCTGCCTTTACAGGTGTTTTACCGTATGTTGCTTTCTGTGGTGCGACATTGTACTTAATAAGCGGGATAACCGTACCTGCGTACTCAATGCTCCCTATCAGTCCGTCACTCCGCATTTCAACCTTTTTATACCCAATATGTGAATACCTCGATATAACCGCCGGACTTACATAGTACACGCTCTTAATCTGCTTATTAAAAGCCGTCCGCCCCGCTATCAATCCTCTTTGCATAGCAGGTTTTAATACTTTTTCGTCCGCTTTTCCCAAGCCGGATAAAATAGCGTGTAGCCTGTTAGTGGTTTCCTGTGATACTTCAATGTCTATCATTTACTCATCCTCCCCCACCAACTCAATAATAAGTTCGTTGTATTCCGTTGTAACCTCGGATATTTTATACAGTTCGCTGCCTATCCACATTCTCATACCCTGCCTTGGTTCTTTTTCCAAATCAGATAATCGGATGCGTACTACAAGCAACTTTTGGTATATGCCCTGTGCATGGTCCCCGGATAGCATTTGTCGGCGTGCTTCTGCTGCATCCGAATCAAATATAACAGGTACATTCCTGTCTATTCCGTCAATGCGGACTCTCTGCAATTCCGCAAATTCCTCCGTGTTGTAAAAAGTACGGTCCAGGTCCTTATCAAGCATTTCCTTAAAATTCTTCATAGGCTGCCACCGCCTTTAGCAGACGGTAGCAACATACCAAGAATCTACTTCGTGAGGTACACAAAGAGGTGCTGAATTTAACTGTAAGAATCTTCTAGGAGGTCTACGCTCTACCCACTGTTCCGGGATTCTCGAACCCTCTACTACCTCGATTGTCTTACCGGCTTCGTCTGTTACCCCGACAGCACCGTAATACATGGAGTAATTTGCTTCCGTTGAAAGAAGAACTACGATATTGGCAGGAAGTAAAGGCTTGTCCTCCGGCTCTTCTTTATTAGTCCAGTTATCTAAGTACCACTCATTGTATGTATAAATATCCATAGCAATTTCGTGAATAGTACCGATATAGGTAGCACCATTTGGCAACTCCTTAGGAGTGATAACGGCAGCTTCAAAACGTCTTGTATCAAGTACCTTTAATACCTCTTCGTCCATTAAGAACGCTTCTAAGGCATCCGCACCCATAAGGCATACATTACAGTTTACAAAACCTTTCTTCTGTACCTGCTTTCTCCACTCTTTTAACTGTTTAATCTTACCGCCTGTCTTTTTGTTCCAAGCGTTAGCACCGCTTAATGTTACTTTGTTGGTAAACTGAAAATCAATTTCTGCCTGTAACTCTTTTCCGTCCTTGTCAAGGATAGGAATTTTACCCGTAAATAAAGCCTGACAGCACATCCATTCCTCACGGCGTGTAATCATTTCGTCAAGTTCTGTAAAATCCCTCTGCATTTTCTCTACCGCTCTCTGATTCGGGGATTTACCGCCGTAAAGGCTTTCGCCCGGTGTACGCTTTAAAATATCGTCTACGGTTGTAATTTTGTTTGGTGCTACAAGTGGTGGCTCGTAGGTGTTTGTTTCGTACCCCTCATTGTCGATAGTCACGCCACCAATCTTTTTATGTACGAATGGTGCAAGCTGTCGATTTCCTTTCTTAAAATCTACATCAATCTTCTGTGTGTCGAATGTTTCGACATTTCGGAAGAAAGTAGACTTAATGAACGTCTGCACTTTAGGCATACGCTCTACAAGTTTCCCCATTGTTCTAGGGTCGTAAATGCTGATATTTGCCATTTTATTTATCTCCTTTTCTCTATACTGTTGCGTTGTCTGTATCTACGAGGAAAATACCAATTTTTCTAAATGGTGCTTTAAAGTCCGCTGCCGTCTTGCCTACAGGTACTTCAATCGCACTACCGAAAAATTCGCCTGTGAGGTAATATACTACCTCTTCTCCCTCTTCTGCGTTTTCTGCTGCAAGTCCGTATACATCCGCTACGGTATCTGCTGTTACCGCCTTGATTTTTCCGTCCGCCCCAAGTGTAATAGGCATAAGTTCGTGAATTGTTTCTCCGCTTGCTACCGTGCCCGAATCGGTCACAACGGGAAAATCCCCGGCGTGTACCATTTTAGGGGAATAACTTTCTAACTTCTCTTTTCCTGCCATTGTTCTTTACCTCCTGTTATTTTGTCTGCGGATACATCTGGTCGATAATATCGCCGAATGGGTCGTTATCTTCTCCCTGTCCGCCATTGTTAGAAGTTGGGGTTACGTCTTTTACTCCCGATTTATCTACATCATCCTCACGGTCGTTTAAAAACGCCTGCCCTGTCTTTTTCTGTGCTGCTACAATCTGCATTGCAAACGCTTCCGCACTTACAGGCTCTTCATACTTTGCCTTGTTTGCCAAATCCTCAAACCCCGGCAATGTAATTTCATCAATCGCCTTGATTCTCGCCCTCTCTGTATCTACTGCTGCCTGTGTGTTCGCTCCGGCGTTGTCTTTTGCTCCTGCCAAAATCTCGGTTTTATACGCATTGGCTACGTCCGGGTGGTTCTTTTTAAACTCTTCCAATGTCATGTTATTGCCCTCCTTGTTTTTTCCATTGGTTTTATAGTTATTATTATGGCTATTGGCGTAGCCTAATAATCCTTTTGGTATCGTGCTGAATCTCTCCAAGCCGATAGGTACGGAATTTACAATTACTTTTTCCGCATTTTCTACCTCTGTATCCACATCTGTAAACATTACTGCGGTACAAAAGCCTGCTTCTACTGCTTCCTCGCCTGTGAACCATTCGCCCTCGTTTGTCATAAGGCTTTTTATCTCTTCCTCCGACTTGTCCGTAACGGTCATATAGCAATTAACAATAGATTGTTTGATTGTTTCCAATTCCTTAACGATATTTTCCAAATCTGTTGTATTGTAGTATCCAATCAATCCGGCTAATGGGTCGTGTATCATAAATACACCGCCTACAGATATTTCTATGGTATCGCCCGCCATAGCAATAATGGTTGCTGCACTTGCACACCAACCGTCAATTTTTACCGATATTTTCGCCTTATGTTCTTTTAATCGGGTATATATTGCTACTGCTGCAAATACATCCCCTCCGCCCGAATTGATACGCACGGTTATTTCATCTACCGCCCCCAAGTCTTTTAACTCTTGATTAAATACGCTTGGTGTAATTTCATCCCCATACCACGAATACTCGGAGATTTCGCCGTACAATAGCATTTCTGCCGTGTTGCTCTCTTCGTCCGGCACAAAGTTCCAAAATCTTTGCACTTCGTTCTTATTCCTCGGTTTCTTCCTCTGTCTGCCCTCCGTCATTGTCGGGGTTGTTTTCTGTGTCTGATTCCTCACGTCCGTTAATATTCTCAACGGTTTGTGCGTCTGTCTTTGCACCTCCTGTTACCTCCTTTAACAATTCCTCTTCACGCTTTCGCTGTTTGATATTTTTGTAAAAGTCCGTGCCTGTAAGTTCCCTTGCTTCTCTTTCCCTTGTGGAATAGCCACCTTGTACCCTCTTCTCGGCAGCTTCAACCTCTTTTGTCGGGTCAAGCTGTCCGGCACTCGGTCCCGTCCACTCCGCCGAACAATAGGCATCTTTAATAATCGGGTCTGTAAAAAATCCGGGTGCTTTTATTCTTCCTTTTGCTACTGCTTCGCTTAACCATTCTTCATAGATTGGTTGGCAAAAATCAGCTACAAACCACGCCCGATACATCTTTACAACCTTGAAAAATTCAAGAATTGCGGCCCTTGATGCGGAATAGTTACTTGAAAAAGCCATAATCAGTATTTCGTATGGAATTTCTAAGGCTGCCCCTATCTGTTTTAGTACCGCAATTACAAACGGGTCAAAGTTTGGGTTTGGTCTGCCCGGGTTTACCATATTGGCTTTTTCTCCCTCTCCAAGGTCGATTACTGCCCCGGGTGCAAGCTCAATACTGTTTTCGTCCTCTTGGTCTACCTGCATCTCTTCCGGGATGCTTTCCCCAAACGGCACATCATCACTTGCACTTTCTTTTTCAATGAACACGGTAAACAATCCGTTAATGACTGCTGCCAATACTTCCGCTTCGGTGTATCGTCCTAACTGCTTTATTGTGTCAATTACGGGTGCTAAAAAGGGAACTCCTCGGACTTGTCCGATTCGCTCCCTGTTCATAATGTGTAATATATTTCTTCGTCCTGTTTTTTCTCCGTATGCAAGTACCCTTACCCACTCTCTCGGTTCTCTATCCGTAAATGACAACGGATGAAACTTTGATACATGGTAGGCAACAACCTCTCCTGCTTTGTTCTTTTCCACGCCCTCGCAAAATAAAGGATTTACCCTTTCGTTATCCGGGGTGCTTACCCTGTCTGCTTCAAGGGTTTGTATTCTAAGGTCGTAAACGCTCCCTACCCTCTTGGTTGTTGTCATTAGTGCGAACGAATCGCCACTAAGCAAGGCATTTAAAAATGCCAACTGCTGCAACTGATAAAAATTGTCTATCCTTTCAAGGTCGCAATTCGTAGAATCCGCCCAATGTGCAAATTCTCTTTCTATTGTTTCCTCTAACTCTCTTGCTTCCTCCGGCTCAATCTTTAATACTTCCTCATTGATTGATGCTTTTAGGTGTAATCCAATTCCTATAGTATTGGTTCTAAGCCTTTTTATTGCCCCTGTGGCAACATTTGAGCCACCATAGAACAAATCCCTAGACCTCTGCCTTAAAGGGTCTATATTGTCCTCTACATCCTCTCTATGGCTACCTCCGCCGTGCGTCCAACCTATAAGGCTTTTCTTTGTAGCACTCGCACCGTAGTTTCCGTAACCGCTGTTAATCATACTAAGGCGTTTTTTTGCCACTTCTCGCTTTAATGCCCTTTCCGGGGATATTGCTTTTATGGCTTTATCAATAAGATTCAAGGCTTAAACCTCCTTTCTCCGTATTTTGGGGTACGAAAAAAGCACCTTGGATGTTTCTATATCTCCTTGGTGCTTTGCTATTTTATATATTATCATAAAAAATCGGGCAATGGCGGGCAATCTTTTATTTTCCTGTTTTGCTTGTATTTCCGCCCTTTTCGGCTGTTTCTGCCTATAAATCTCTCGGCACAATCCTGTATACCCTGTTTCTGCCCTTTTTCTTTGCTAAATTCTCCAATTCTGCCACCTTATTACTCCAATATTCTATCTGCTTGCGGATTTCTGCCAAATTTGCCCTTGTAAAGGACTTCCCGCCTATTGTGTATGATTGGTTTATTGCTACCTCTCTTTCCGCTTCCAACCACATTTCCAAGTGTTTTTTTGCGACTTCAAGTGTTATTGCTGCCATTATGCTATACCTCCGCTTCTATTTCCTCTACGTCTTGTTTGTTTTCGTGTTACCTGCACCTCTGTTTTTTTCTTCGGTGGCTCTTTTATGGTTAGTCCTGTAATTTCTATTGCTGCTTGTGCGTAGTTTCTACAATCCAAAGGCTCATTTCGTTTTGTTTCTCCTGTAAGTTCCCACACAAAATACGGTCTGCCTTTTTTGTATTTTAATACCTGTTTCTCTGCCGTAAGACCTTTAAAATAATCCTCGTCATATCCTCGGATATATTCGTTTTCGTCTTTCGGAAAGTGGCAGTATCCGGGTCCCTCTTCCTCAATCTGCAACCTCTGCAACAAAAGGGATTTACCTGTATCAACTCCAAGGGTAAATAAATACGCCTGCTCCCTGTTGTTTTTTGTCGGCTTTGATATGTACGGTCTTGCTGTACCCTCATTACCTCCTTTTATCGCAAATATCTTTCTTGCAGTTCTCGCCTTACAGAATCTATATACCTTGTTAGTAAAATGTCCGCCCGAATCCATGCAGGCACATGATATTCTCATTGCCGTACCGTCCGCTTTCTTAAATGTCTGCTTTAAAAAATCGTCAAGATTCTTCCATACTTCCGATTGCTTCAAATCTCCGTATATTCTCTTGTAGATTATGCCGTAGCTTTCGTGTTCTACGCCCCAACCTACTACCTCGACTTCAAAACGGTCATCCTGTGTATCTATTCCTGCTGTGATTGCTATAACTTCGTCCGGCACTTCGCAACGGTATCTTTCCCTACGCTTCAACAGGTCATCTTTACTTGCTTTCTCGCCCTGTTCCTCCCAAGTCTGCCCCAATTCGGTATTAACCCAAGATTTCATAAGTTCGATATTGCCTTTTTTTAATGCCTGGTCCGCCTCGATAAAGCCTTTTACAATCTTATCCCAACCAAAAAAAGTAGATGCCAAGGAATTAAAGTGGAATCCTCGCACTTTACGGTTTGGATATTTTGCCACATACCGCCCCTCATTAAAATGCTCTTTCCACTCAACTTCTGTATGTACTACTCCGCATTTCGCACATACATAGGTTGTACTTTCTATTTCCCCGTCTGCATCCACTTTATAGATTAAATTACTCCATTCCAACGGTTGTAATTCTCCGCAACTCGGGCAAGGCACATTCCATTCTTCCATAGTGGAATGTTCGTACTCCATTTCTATACGGCTTGCCCCTTTTATCGTTGGCGTGCTTGTGTCTACCTCTTTTCGATTCCAATATGTTGTAAGTCGTTTCCCTGCAAGTATCAGAGGGTCCCCCTCCGCTCCTGCTGTTGGTGGGTAAGCATCTATCTCGTCCGCCAATAATATACGGATTGGTCGGCTTCGTAACTCTGTTGGAGAGTTTGCACCTGTCATTGTGATACGTCCACCCGGAAACGCTTTTTTAAAGATTGTGTTTCCTGCGGCTCGGCTTTTCTCATTTATCTTATCCCTTAATGCCGGGGTATCTCGTACCATTGGCATAAGCCTGTCTTTGCTCATTGTTTCCGCAAGGGATAAGGTCGGCTGCATACACAATATGGTGCATGGGTCATAGTGCATATAATAGCCTATTGTATTAAGCAAAAAAGCATCCGTTTTTCCCATTTGTGCAGCACTCATAACTACAACTTTTTCAACAGATATATCCGTTATTGCATCCATAATTTCCCGCTGCCAAGGTGCTTTTTCTGTATTCCACTTACCGCCTTTGCTACCCGATTCAGAGGACAAACGGCGGTATCTGTCCGCCCATTGTGATAATGTCAAGTCGGGCGGTGGCTCTAAGACCTTAAATATTCTGTTGAAAAGGTCAATCGTTTCCCTCTTCATCTTCTTTTATTTCCTCCTTAAACATACCCTCAAAATCGGATAACTCGTTAAGTGCTTCTTTTATTTTGTCATTCAGATATAGAAAAATCTTTGCTTTGTCCGTCATTGCTGCCAACTTGTCCGCTTCCTCTGCCGGAATGGCACTTAATCGGCTCTTGAAATTGATTAACATAGCTGTCATTACTTTTTCTATGTCCTCCGACCTATGCAATTCGCCTTTCTTTACCGCAAGGTCTAACTCTTCATTAAGCCTTTTGGTTTTGGTTAGCTTTGCTCTTTCCTCGTTGAGGTCTACCGCTTCCTGTGATTCCGGGTTACGGTCCCTCAAATATTTTATGTACGCCCTATTTGTTTCCGCCAAGGCGTACAGGTTTCCTTGCTTCGTCTGCAAAATTCCTTTCTGTGTCAACCTCTCCACATTTTTAGGGGTCATATCTAAGAATTTTGCGACCGCATTTTTATCATAGAGTTTCAAAATCCTACCCCCTTAAAAAATTTTGCGGATTTTTGGAAGTCGTTTTTTCGACCTCGAATCTAGGAAGCGTTTGGGGTCACGGCACCCTCACGCCTTTCAGACGGCTTACAGTACCTACGCACCCTTGCCGTCCGTGGCGTGTGCCTGTGTCCGCCTGTGGTGTGGTGTGTGGTGCGTGCCTGCCTGTGCGTGCGTGTGTGAGCGTGTGGCGGTGCGTGGCGTGGCTACTGCTGCCGTGTGCCTACGCCTATACCTCGCCGTCCTCGCTGTCCTCTGTGTAGCTATCGTCTATCTCTCCTGTATCGGGGTCTACATCATACTCCCCGCTTATCTTCTGTTTCATCAATGCGTACCGCTTCTCTTCCAATGTGATACGGCGTTGTTCTAACTCATAGGACTTTATTGTATCCAAGAGTTTTATGATTCTGCCGTGTACTTTATTAAGCTGGTCCTCTAACTTCATTGCCCTTTCAAAGGCAGAGGATTTAATAGTTGTTTCCATAGCCACACTTAGAGCCGGTCCCTGTGTCTTTTCCTTGCCGTCCTCATTGTATGCACCGTATGGGTCTGCATCCTCTTCCCCTTTTCCGGGTGTACGCATTTCTACAACCTTATCTGTGTATAGGTTGCCTGTGGTGTCTGTGTTTAATTTTTTTATTCTTTTTTCCAAATCTTTTTCTTTGGCTATAAGGCTTTGTAATTCCCTTAATGTATTTTCTTCTGTATCAAGGGTAACTGATTCTATCAATGCTTTTTCATCTTCTGATAATTCATCAAAATACACCTTGGAATATGCCCCATGTGTTTCTGCATTTTTATTTCTTACAGGGGCCCCGTGACCCTTGGCGTTTTTATTACCTTTTTGTCCGCCCCTCTTTTTAGGTTTATTTTCAAGTGCATCATTCCACTTGTCTACGCACTTCCATTTTCGCACCTTTGCCGAATCAATCCCCAAGGCTTCCGCAATTTCTGTATTCTTCATTAAGCCGTCTGAATCTAAAAAAAGTTGCTTCGCCTTTTCCCTGTTTTCGTCTTTCTGTCTTGCCAAGTCAAAACCTCCTTTCGTTTGTTTTCCCGGTTTTCGGCTTTCCGTTCTTTCGGAATCTTCGCATTTTTGAAAATTCAATTTTTTATAACACGAAAAGGCAACAGGATTTAACAATAAAATCCTGCTGCCCTGCTTCGCTTTTCATCTTAGTATTATACTACATAAAATCGGGCAATAGCGGGCAATCTTTAATGCAAAACCTCTTTCAAAATTTTGCTTCGTGATACATTTCTATTCCTTGCTAATTTTCCGCCTAAGACCTCTAAGGCAACGCACCTTATGTTTTTACTCTGTCGGACAGAATAACTAATCTGTTCCGCTATGCGTTCCCATTTTTGACCCTGTAAGTAAAATCCGCATATAATAGCCTTGTGAATCGGAGTTAAGGAATAAATCTCTTTTGATATTTCCGTTCTCAACTTCTTTAACTCCTGTATTCTGCCCTTTAATTCCTTAATTCTTTCTGCGGTATCTGTACCTGCTATTTTGATTGCAAGCAGAGCCGTAGAATCGCTTGTATTACTTCCGTGTGGCATACCGTCATAGTTAATTGCCCCTGTGGTATCATACACGCTTTCGTACTGCTCTAGCCACTCGCCTGTAACCTTAATATCAAGGTCAATATCTTTGTAAAATTTTAAGATTGCTTCTACTTCCCAATTCTTCATTTTATGCTATCCTTTCTTTTATGGTGGTCTGTATTTTTCACACCATTTGATACTTGCTTTTCCTGTAGCTTCAATTTCTGCTATACAACTGCTGCCGTGCTTCGTCCTCTTGGCTTCGCAAGATTCGCAAATATCCGATTCTGCTATATCGAAAATATCTTTTAACCTCTCTGCAAGGTCCTTTATTTTCTCCATAAACAAATCAAAGGATTGCATACATTGATTTATTAAATCGCACGTTTCTTTTTCTGTTTTTCCAATTTGTGCGGATAGGCAGGCAACCAATGTAGATAATTGATTGCTTGCCTTTTCTTCTCCGCACCAAATAATACCCTCCTTGTATTCGATACGGTTCATACGCACCGCCTAGCCCTGTAAATACTTCTGATACTCTGCTGTTTTGCTCATTACCCATACAGATAAGGCGTTGGTTAATCTGTTTTCCCATTCTGCCGGGCAGATATTTCCGTTTTCGGATTCTGTCATAATAACCTTTCGTACCTCTTTCTGTATCATGTTATATTGTTCTGTTCCGTATTTCTTGCTTATCCACTCTGTAAAGGATAATCCCTTTTCCTGTGGTTCGGGTACATATTCCGGGTAATCGCTCATATCCTGTTGTCCCGGTAAATTATCGTTTTCCTCTTCGTCCTCCTGTTTTTCTTCCGGCTCATTCATAAAACCGCTTTCCTGTGTTTCCTCGGTATCCTCTTCCTCTGCCTGTCCCTGTGGTGCTTCCTCTGTGGAATCGTCATAGGTCAATTCTTCCGTTTCAATCATCAATGTAACAATTTCTGCAAGGTCGGAATACTCAATAATGTATGTACTCCAATCCTCCTTAATCTGTATTGCCATTCCCTCCGTTTGGAATCTGTAAATAAATTCTTTTCCGTTAAGTTCTAAGGTCTTGGCGGTAAATGTCTTTGAAAAGTGTTTAATCAATTCCTTTTCGACTGCTGCCACATTACCTTTTACTTTGAATACCGCACGGTTTACCTCTCCCTTTAAGGCTTCCTTAATTGCTTTCTGCACCTGCTCCGCCTGTTCGTCCGTAATCTCCGCTTTCGGTTCTTCTTTTACATCACTTATATGTAACTCGCCTTTTTCCTCGTATTTTTCGTAAGCCTTTTTCTGCCCCTCTTCATCAAGTCGGCTAAGTTCGTGGGCGGTAGAAATATTGATATTGCCTTTTTCCAATTCATCCTTAAACTCCTGTGATAAGTTGTTTTCAATGGCTTCCATTCTTCCAACCTGTGTAGTTGATGTATTAAGCATCTGTGCCACAATATCACGGATACGCCCCATTTTCTCCCTTCCCTCTTTCGGCTTATCCTTGTTTTCTTCCTGTAAGGCTTTCTTATACTCGGTAAGGATTTCTTTTAATTCCTTTGCCTGCTGCACTTTCTCCCAATCCGTAAGCTGTCTTGCCGTTGCATTGGTAAATATAAGGCTTAACTTATCCTTGATTGTGTCGGATTCCTTTTTGATAAGGCACGGCACTTTTCTGTATTCCTCTTTGCCCTCCTGTACCAACTTCAAGGCTGCAAGTCTACGGCGGTGTCCTGCGACTACTTCATATTTTCCGTGTGCTTCCGGCTTTACTACCAAGTTCTGCTCAATGTGTCCGACCAACTCAATAGACATTGCTAATTCGTCTATATTTTCCGTGGAATAGAAATTATCTTTACTTGGCATTAAGTCCTCCACATCAAGCATAGTTACTTTAAACTCCTGTTCCTGTTCTGCCGGTCCCTCTGCCTGTACTGCTGCCCCTTTGCTTTTTGCATTGAGTAAATCGTTAATATTAAATCCTGCCATATCTTAAACCTCCGTTCTTCTCAATGTGTCCGATTCGGTCACTTTTTTTATTTCCTCTAATATTCTTTTTTCTGCATTTTCTACAATGTTGGTTACTTCTCTGTTTACTCGCTCCTTGCTCCTCATTTCCATATTTTCACGGTCAAGGCGTTCTACTGTTATCCTTAGATTTCCCACCTCTTCCCTAAGGCTCATATACTCACTAAGCGGTATTTCTACTGTAGGACCTTTTATGGTATCTTCTATGTATCGCTTATATTCGGATAATGGTATCTGTACCATATTGTCCGGTCTTGCGAATATCCTTAATGGTTCTTCTGTTTCTAACGGCTCTATCACTTTTCCTTTTCCTATCTCCACTATCTATACTCCTTTCCTGTGTCCTTATCTCTCAATACGATACGCCCGACCATTTCATACCCTGCAATATCTATCATCTGTTTTAATACACTTACAAGGTTTGTTACTTCCGGGTTGTATTCCTTTTTCTTTACCTTTGGTTCTGCTTCGTGGATTGCTGCCCCGGCTGTGGGGTCAGCATATCCCTCCTTGTTTCTGTATACCATTCTATCCCTCCAAATACTCCTTAACGAATGTCTTATAATCTCTTGCTGCTCCCGACCTTGGGGAATACTGCATAAGGCTTTGTGTGGTAAATGTAACCTCGTCCGCCTTTTCTGTTCTTCTAATGTGTGTTCTGAATACCGGGTATCTCTGATTCTGTAAGTATTCCTCTCCCTGTCTGCATACATCACGGTTGTAAAACATTGTTACAAGGCATCCTCTAAACTTCAACTTAGGGTTAAGCTGCTTTGCATTGTTTATCTGTTCCTCTAACTCTTTCATACCGTCAAATGCGTAACCGTCAATCTTAATCGGTATAATAACCTCGTCCGCTGCCACTAAGGCATTGATAACAGATATATTTATATCCGGCGGGCAATCAATAATGCAGTAATCAAATACATCTTTTACCTTTTCCAACTCCTTAGACAGTATTGTTACCTGGTCTATTTCCTCGTTCTTGATTACCTCAAGGTTTGCGGTTAAAAGTGTCATATTGGCAGGTACTACCGCAATGTTTCCATTCGCTCCAAGCTGCATTACATCCGTTAATGTCTTATCTCCTGTGAGTACATCCGCAAAACTCGGTGCTTCATCATTCCATACACCGCACGCCTTGGATAGATTACCCTGCTTGTCATTGTCAATAATCAATACCTTTTTGTCGTAATCCTCTGCCAAGATATAACCCATATTTACGCTTGTTGTTGTTTTGGCACATCCGCCTTTCATGTTAATAATTGCAATAGTTTTCATCTGCTTTTACCTCCTGTGATTACTCTTTGTGCTTCCTTAAAGTCCATTTTCTTAATCGCTCTAAGGATTCGGGCAAATACCGCCCCTGCCTGTCTACCAAGTTCTTTGTTCATAAAGTCCAAATCCTCGGAAGTAAATACTACCTTTAATTCCGGGTCGTTTATGATGTTTTTAGCTTGTATTACCTCGATACCGCATAGGGTTCTTACTCCGCTTTTGAAATAATCCCTATCCTCCTGTGTCATTGGTATTTTTTCCATAGGCTACCTCCTGCGTGTGCATTGCACACTTTATACAATCTCTAAAGGCTTAGGCACTCTATAAGGTGTGCAATAGCCTTTTTCGGGTGGACTTCTTGGCATATATCCACCGCCTTTCCCGGCTATGTGATAGGCGTTGCAATTTTTCACATTAAAAAATTACTAAAAACCTGTTGACTTACCGCACGCTCTCTAGTTGGCGTACCCACTGCTATTTTTTCACTCTATCCCTGCTACGGCTATTGGCTTGCCCTCGTCAGAAAACAGGTTGCCGACCTGTCTTGACGGCTCGGGGCGGTTGCCCCTTACCGTTTCGGCTATTCGTGCCGTCCTATGCGTTAAGTTCTTCATAAATATCCATTCCTAAATCATTTCTTATCTGTTCATCTTTCATAGCCACCATAAAGAAACAATTCGTTAATATCCCCACTTTGACTTGTTCCCACTCTTCAAGGCTTAATCCCTTTTCCTCTGCTTTTTCAGCTAACATTGTCATAACTTCTTGCACTTTATCGTTATTCGTAAGAATCTCCGCCATTTTCTCTACGGTTTTCTGCGTTCTCTTCATCATATTTTGACTACCTCCGTTTTGCTTTCCTTTGATGATTCCATTATATACTTATATAAGTATATTTACAACCCGGGATAATCAACAAATATACTTATATAAGTATGTCAATCTTTTGTGCAACTTGTATACTTATATAAGTATCATTCCTGTATGCTCTTTTTCTTCTCTTCCAACTGCTGCCTTTTGTCTTTCAGATACTCCATATATTCTCCGTATGTCATTCCCGGCGGTGTGATTCTTCTTTGTGCTTCTCTTGCCTGTTTCGCTTTTTGGCTTAATACTGTTGCCTTGCTTACCGTCTTTTTCTCTTCTCTCTTTGGTTCTTCGGGTTTAATCCCTAATCTCCTTGCCTGTCGGTTCGGCTTTTCCTTGTTATATGTCAATGTCCTTTCCTGTTGGAACGGTATTACTTTCCTGTTTCTTCTCTTCTTTGCCATAATTGCCCCTTTCCAAATCGTCCGCAATTTCTGTTATGCTCTGCATACAGGCTTTTATGTTCGTGTCCGTATCTGCCGTTATGCTTAATATGTTGCTTATCTGTCGTAACCTCTTTATCTGTTTCGGGGCAACTGCTGCCCTTTTCAGACATTCCGGGCATATCTCTATGCCCTCCAATGCCTTTTCTCCACATAAGCTACATTTCTTCATGTGTACCAACTCCTATTTTCTAAAGAACTTCAATACCCTTTCGTGCCACCAATACTTAAATACCGCCTTATAAAAGGCTCTCGTCTTTTCTTTCATTGTCCTTTTCTTCCTCCTGTAGGATTCGTATAATGCCTATATAGAGCCTTTCCGCACAATATACGCATATACTGTTACCTATTGCCCTGTATCGTGCCGTATCGGCTATAATATTGCCGTCTGCTCCGTATTTCGTCCAATCGTCCGGGTATCCCTGTAATCGTTCTCCCTCAACAGGTGTAAGCCTACGGATTATGTATACAACTTTCTGTGTTGCTTTCTTCAACAGGTCTTTAATGCTTTTCTTTGGAGTGCTAGGGATATTCCCCTTTGTCTTGGTACTCTCTGTTATCAGAGTTTCCGACCCTCCGCCGTAGGACCCCCCCCGCTGCCCTTAAAGTGCCGTTAATCTGTGTTTCCCTGTATCCTCCGTGCTGATTCTCTTCAAAGGCTTTCTTATCGGTTACAATCAATGGGGTATCTCCCCTTACGGTATTGTTCTGTCCTGCGGTCAATGTTCCGCTTGTATCGCTCTCTCTGTATCCGTTGTGTTGATAGGCTTCGTAAAATACACTGTGAATATCTGCCGTTGTAAGTGTCGGGCAAGGTCCCCCAACTTTTCCAACGCCCAATCCGTTGCTTGCCTTATTTCTTGTAACTTCATCCCTCAAAGGGATAACACTTTTTTTCTCTACATATCCGACTAAATTTGAATTTGTAGTACCTCCGCAAGCTGCCGTAAGCGTACCCATTATATTTTCATTGATTATGCTATTGTGGTTGTCTATTCCTACTACCTCTTTTTTCTCATAAGCAATACAAGGTACTTGGTTTCCGCCTGTACCCATTCTCGCAAGTAATGTATGGGATATGTCGGTAAAACAACTATTGCTCGGTTGGCTTGGGTTAATTCCCACTACCTCCCCCCCTCGGCTACTTTCTGTTCTAAGGCTATTCGTAGATTGTCCGGCAGCTTCCGCCCTTTGTTCTTTGCTCTTCGGAGTATACCCAAGCACGCTTTCGGACTTAAATAATATTTCTCCGGCACGTTGTCCTCCAAAATCTCCGATAAGGTAGATTCGTTTTCTACGCTGGGGTACTCCCCAATATTGAGCGTCAAGGACTCTCCAAGCTGTGTCAACCTCCCCCCCCTCTAACCATTCCTGCGGTTGCCCATTTGCCACTTGCAGGCATTGGAATATTGGCGTTTGTGACTTTTTCAAGCACGGCTTTAAAATCCTCTCCGTTGTTACTTGAAAAAGCTCCGGGTACGTTCTCCCAAATAATGAAAGTTGGATATTTTCCATTCGTTGCTAACCTCATTTCTCTTATAATTCTTATTGCGTGTGTGAATAACCCGGAACGATTACCTTTAAGTCCTTTTCTCTTTCCTGCTATGCTTAAATCTTGGCAAGGACTTCCAAAGGTTATAATATCCACGGGTTGTACTTCATCCCCTTTAAGTTCCGTAACGCTCCCAACGTGCATTACATCCTTAAAACGGTATCTTGTTATGTCAATACAATTCGGCTCTACCTCTGCGGCCCATAACGGTTTAATGGTGCATCTTGTATCTATCCCGCTCGGTATGCCTGCTGCATAGCAGAAACCTCCGATACCGTCAAATAGGCTACCTAGTGTTAATTGTTTCAATGCTTGCCCTCCTTTCTGTTTTTCTTCTCCTGTTTTCTCTTGGTGTATTCCTGTAAATATCTTTCCTGTTCTTTGTCCTCTTCCATTCTTGCTAATCTCTTTTGATACTTTTTGTATATTCTGCACTCTTCTGTGCAATAATCGCTTTCATTCGGGCAGCCGATACATTCATGTAATCCGCCGTCCTCGTCCATATCAATACCAAATACATAAGAGAAAAACATAATAATGAGCGGAAGAAAAAATAATACTGCTGCCACGGCAACGATAATTAAGATTGTTGTTATTGCTGTTTTCATTCCTGCCAATCCTCCAACTTTTTAACTCTCGTCTGTAGGTTGCTTATGGTTACTTTCATTTCCTCAATCTGATAAGGCAATACATCCGTATTCTCAAACATATAAAGGACTTCTACCGCCCGGCTTATCGGCACACCGCTTTTTAATCTCGGTTTATTGGTCTTTGGGTCAATCTCCGTAAGTCTGCCGTTCTTCGGTTTCCTCTTGGTGTCCTTTGCCGGTCCTGGCATTGCTTTATTCATCATCTTGTAATACGGAATCTCTGCCCCTACAATTCCGTTAAGTCGCACTTAATAACCCTCCCTGTGCCGTATCCTCTTCAATCTTCTTATCCGCTACTGCTGCCGTGTCCTGCAACTCCTTTTCCAACCTCTCCCAAATTAGAGGAATCATTAACTTACAAACTATCATTGTATGTATTCTGCTTGGTGCTTCCGTCAATCTTTCGCACATATACACGAATAATAAACCTGCGTTGGCATCCCCCTCCCAATCCGGGTTGTCCTGTCTTGATTTCTTAAAAAGTGGTGTTTCTTTGTACTGCTGCCCTAACTCCTGTAAGATTTCTATTGAACGGTCTGTAAATATTACCTCTCCGCCCTCCTTAACCTCTGTTACGGTCAACAGTTCCATAATTTTATCTTTTTCGCTCTGCATTTTCGTATGCTCCTTTCAATTCCTCGGTGTGCATCAAGAAATGTACCGCACCGTCAAATTTAACTTTGTATTCCTCTATATCATCCGGCTTTAGGTACTGCCTGCCGTACATTTCTTTCATATCACGCCATACATTCCAAGGAATAAAGAAAAAATCATCCTGTATACAGATACACACCCCGCATAACGCCCCTAATCGGCTATGCTTTTCCAATACGTCCATTTGTGTATCCGTAAGCACATTTCGGGTTATCCTGTCTTTGCTTGTCCTCTTTGCTTCAAACATTATCGAACGCCCACCGTATAAGGTCCCTTGAAAGTCGGGTTGTGCGTGTGTACTGAAACGCCCGGTAAATTCTCCTGTCCTGTGGTTCTTGCTTGTTACTCTGAATGGTTCGGGTGTTTTATCAATAGTTGCTATACCGTGGCTCTCGTACATTCTGCACCCGGCTAAAATCTCTCTTTCAAAGTGCTGCCCCTGTGCATTGTTGAGCCTGTTTTTATACTGCTGCTTTAATTTATCTTCATCTACCGCCGTGGCTCTTGCCTGCTGCCACTTCTTTAATTCTTTTTCCGTGTCCGAATCGGTCACAATTCCTTGATTTATCAATGTTTTTCACTCCTTTTCGTTAATTCATTCCACGGTATCAACCGCATACGCTTTTTACCGTCCAATTCGTAAATAAATGATACCGTGCCATTCTTTAAGCTGTGTTCCGTGATAATATCCGTTATCTGCATTTCTGCCGTGCCTAATCTTCTCGGATACCCTGTAATAGCCATTCCCTCAATTATTGCAACCTCCACAATATCACCCAACTCATAAGGGCAATGTGCCGTAAATATCGCCTGCTGCATTTAACAATCTTTCCTTTCTTTGATTTCGTGTATGTGTAGCGTATAATATTCCTTTCCGGGTTCTGCTCCCCATTCTTCCTTGCCTGTCTTGACATCCAATGAACATACGGCGGTAAACTGTGGTCTACTGCTGCCGTATCCATTTCTGAATCCTATTAACTGTTTATCAAGTCCTGTAGGAATATTTGAGTTTGGGTACATTTCAAATATTTTCTTAAACCTCGTTGTATAATACGGCTTAATTTCTCTGTATTCCTCTCGTTTATCCCCGGAAAGAATCATATTGAACCATTTACCCTTAATCGGTAATATCAGCATATAGCCACCTCCTAACCCCTTACAGGCACTTCCCTTAACATTTCTTCTCACGCATCTTTTTATATGCGTACAGGGTCGCTTTTACATCCTCTAAGGAATCGTGTGCCTTAAACTCGTAACCGTAGTATGTTGCACACTTGGTAAGGCTCTGCCACTTGTAACTACCTCTGCGTTCGTTCCATTCTCCGTAGATTTCTGCAAACATAATCATAGGGTCAATCCATTTTTCCGGGTCTACCTCTATTCCGTATGCCTTTAGGTAACTATCTTCAAACGCTGCATTATAGGCTATTACCTTGTCCGCCTTGCTTAGAATATCAAGTACCGTAGGTACATATCTTTCAAACGGTAACTCATTGGCTACCATAAGCGGAGTAATGCCGTGTACCGCCTGTGCATCCTCCCAACTGTCTTTATTGTTCGGTCTGCAATAAGCATTAAGCAGGACATTATAATTTTCATCAATAATTGATACCTGTAATACCTCGTCCTCTCCTGCCTTTAATCCTGTTGTTTCAAAATCAATAGTTGCAATCAATTTAATCCCTCACTTTCCGCAATCGTAGGTAGCAATTCCACCCCGTATAGTCGTTGTATTCAAAATCTATCTTGGTAGGCTCATACCCCTTATATAGCTTTCTCCATACCTCCTTATCTTCCGGGGTCTTTGCGTACTCTCGGAGTTTTCTAAAACTCCATTTATGGTCATTTTTCTTTACCTTTGGCTTTTTAAGGTTCATTGATGTAGACCATTTTTTACAGCCTTTTTTACGCTTGTTTATGTAATTTACTATGCCCTCTAATCCGTTTTCGTTTGGCTGCAATCTATCACAGTTCACGAAACCGTAATAATCTACCTTGGCTCTGTATTCCGGGTCGTTTGCCTTTTTCCAATTTATCCTTGTGGTACTCCACATTAACTCTAAATCGTCACGGTCTAACCCTCCGCTGTTTATTATGATATGGTGGTGGATTCTTACGGCTTTTGTTGTCTTATCGTCCGTATCAATCCCCTGTAATGTGAGCTGCCCCTCTTCCTCTTCCGGGGTGTATTCGGTAACAAGCATATACTTTAAATCCTCGCCTGTTTCCCTCTTCATTTTTCTTTTGATACGGTCTAAGTAGTTATGCACATTCTTTTCCGCTTCCTCCAAGGACATAGGCAAATGCTCATTGTTGTATGTGGCTGATATATGAAAATCATTTGTACCAAAATTAGTATTGGCAATCTGTACGAATCTTCTTTTACTTCTCTTGTCATTAAGGTTTTTTTGAGCCTGTGAGGATTTACCCCTTTTCCCCTTACCTGCTTCCGGCATATTCGTAACTGCCACTATATCAACCTCTAAGTATTCCTCTCCGCAATATATCCTCTTCTCACGGATAAAGTTCTTTCTCTTCTTTGCCATACCGTTCATTCTCCTTATACTACAAGTCCATAAGGGTACACCTGCTAAACCATATACTTATACAAGTATAGTCTTATATAAGTATATAATTTTATGAATGTCCTAGATGTTAATACCCCATACAAGGTCCTCAACACGCCCTCATTTATAGCCTTTTGGCGTGTGATTTCAAGGCTTTTTTATTGACTTTGTGCAAGCCTTATAGTATAATTTGAATAGGTGTAATTATCGCTATAAGGCGGTAACAGGGAACTTGCATAAGCCACTATGCAAGTTCCTTTTCTTTTGCTCTTTCCCTGTAAATCTTGGTTGCAAAATCTACCGTGTAATATCCTCCACAACCTTTATGTTTTGCCATATACGCACAACTAAGCGATATTTGACCGCATTTTAAGCATTTGAGTTTAAAGTACGGTAATGCCGTTACCTGCACGTCCAAACAAGGAATATACGGTATCTCCAAGCCGTTATCTGCGTGGTATCTGATACCCTCTACAAAATCCGAATAATCTACCATGCTTCCAATGTTCTTTATGTTTTCGGCATCCAAATCCCCGACCTCTATAATCTCGCCGTTTACTATGTCTACCGTTGTTTCCAAGTCCTGCACTATGAAATAGCCTATTTCCTCTGCTGTTTCATAAAGCAATATATCCTGCTCATAAATCGGTTTCCCGAATCTGTCGGCTGCATCCGTCTGTCTGCACATGGTATTTATATCTACCTCATACACATTTGCACCCGGATAACCGCCTTTATCTATGTAATGACCTGCGGGGCGTATTGCCCCGTCACTCGGTCTTATGGGCGGTTCTGTTATGTATTCGCCCTCTACCCATATTGGATACGGTGTACTACTGCTTTTTGCCTTTGCTCTCACTTTCCTGTACCCCTCTTTCCGCAACCGTGCCGATAATCTCCATAAATGCCGTGTCGGATACTCCTGCTTCATTCACGCACGGCAAAAGCTGATGTATCACACCCTCGGGGTCGGCCCAACGGAATATAACCACATCTGCAAGCCTAACCTTTACGGTATCGCCCTCAAAACTCGGAAGCGTATTATATTCCCTGTCAACCGTTGCCTTGTCTACTACAAATTCTCTTATCTGTCCGTCTACTTCCAAGGCTACAATATCGCCTGTGTAAATCTCTTTGCCGTTCTTATCCCTGTAAGGTGTCTGTTCCCCCAAGGTGTCCGGGAATATCTCTCTAAAATCTCCGTAGACCGTGCCAATCTCCGCCACTTCATCCGTTGCATATCCGTAGGACGGCAGACCGTAGACCCATTCGTAAGATTCTTTTTCCCTGTTGTATGTCAATCCTCTGTACTTCATTTGCCTTACCTTTCCCAAGGTTTTAGCGTAAGAGGGTGCTGCTCTTTAATCTCACGGCTACGCTCTACATTGGTCTGTAATATAAGCTGTGCCTTTTGCATTTCCTCTTGTGGCATTTCCTTGTCTTTGTACTGGTCTACAAATTCTTGGTATTCCTGTATCTTTTTCCTTAACTCTGCATCCGTGGCAGATATGACGTATACGGTACTGCAATGCCTGCAATGCCAATACCTGTATTCGATTTCCCCGACTTTTTTATAACTCGGTTTCATCTTTCCTATGGATTTATGGCACTTATCGCATACGATTGTAGGCTTGTACTTTCTTTTTATTGGTTTCACTTTACCCCTCCTGTAGCACCCTTTAGGCTCTTGATATGGGATACCCGGAATAAACAGGATTTACATACATAAGTATCCTTATGAGATAAAAAGTAATACCCGCCTTTCAAGTACAGGTTGGGGTTATTTCTTACCTCTTCCGTGCCTGTTTTCCTTAAAACTCCCTGCATTGTATCGCCGTCAAATAGCTTTACTTCCACACTCTCGCCTATGTGCTTTTCTAATTCGCTTCGCTTCATAGTTACCGCCTTTCAAGTACAGGGGTGCTACCGCACCCCTTAACAGTTATTCAGTAATCAGTTTTCCGTTTACCTCATAAAAAGCGGAGCGGAAACCAATGCTGACGTGCGAGCTGGAACGAGGGTTATTCAAGCTGAGAGCGGACGGACCCGAAAAGGAAGCATTGCCGAACGCCGACCCACGGAGAGGCAAATATTCGCCCTCGGTGGCATCAAAGTATACATAGGTCTTTCCCTCTTCCTCTGCTCTTTTATCCGGGATAATTCCCAAATCTTTAAGCACCTGCGGAATTTCTGATAACTTAACCTCTAATTCCTCAATTCGTACTCCGTCATAATTCGGCTCGTAATCATCTGCTGCCACGGCATCCGTAATTGTGATTTCTCCACATTCCACATTTGCCCTTACCGGTCCCTTGGATGTTTCCGCCTGCTGCCATTCGGTGCTATCCTTTGACAGGTCACAATATGGGGATGCTGCTTTATTGCCCGGGATAAACTCTATTACTCCGTCCTTAATTCTTAATCCTGCCAACCATTCCCATACATTACCGTTAAGGTCTGATACTCCGTAAGGTGTGTGGTCGTGATTCCATGTAACCGGTCCTGTGCCTGTGTATGTTCTTCCAAGATTGCTTACCTTGCCCTGTTCTTCGTTGTGATAGTAGTCTTTGCCCCAATCGGTGTTACCGTGTGGCATTGTGCCTTTTTCCCTACTCTGATTTAACAGGTATTCATACTCTACAGCGGTCATAAGATGCCAACCTAACCCTTTACATCTGCAAGCCTGTACCGCTTCGTCAAATGTGATATTTACGGTCGGGTCTGCCATTGGCATACTGTAGGCTCTGCCGTCAATTACGATATTCGGGTACTTGGATATGTAAATGGCATCCGCCACCTTATCCCCGATTTTGAATACTGCCGGGACCTCTTCGGTATCCTTTGGTCTTACGAATCTGCACATAATAGAGGGAATCCCTCTATCATCAAAAATCACTACATTATTGTGGTCTACTGCGTTCATTCTTCCTTGTCCTCCTGTTTTTAATGTTTGGCATAAATGGAATGTAGCTTAATACTTCCACGCCTTTTTATACTCTCTTCCGTGTGTAATCCCGAATCGAAAAACGCACAAAAGGTTGTACCGCCTATAATGCTTGTCACTACGATATAATCCCCGATATTATGAAACTCGCACCGCTTCACGTTTCGGTATACCGCTGTGTGCTTCTCTGTTCTGCTGCCCGCCATGCTGCCCCTCCTTTCGTTGTGTCCGTGCTATATTCAAGGCGTATTGCCCTTTCTTCCTCCGCTATATCAACTGCTGCCTGTCTTATCTGCTCGCAATCCTCTTTTAAAATATCTGCGGTCATTTCTATAACTTCCAATGGCAGGTTTTCATCTACCACCAAAGAGCCGACCATATCCGCCAACTCTCTAGCCTTTTCTTTTATTTTTTGATTCTTCATATTCTCCTTATATTGTTTTTTGTGCTACTTCTGCTCTGTAAGGTGTCCCGCCACGTTTTAACTCGTTGTAAATTGTGGCTCGGTGTACTCCGATTTTTTCGGCAATGACCACGACCCTTACGCCGTCATTCTTCATTTTTTCAATTTCTTTTCTATCTTCGTACTTTAATCGCTTATCTCCTTTACGCATTGCCTTACCCTCCTTTCAGAACAACTAAAAATGCGTCAAGGTTGTTAAACCTCAACGCATTTTCTCGTTTTATGGTATAAAAAAAGAAATGCGATAGAGTTTAATAACTCTTGTCGCATTTCATTTTACAATGAAGCTCCCACCTGCACCGTATACAATTTCTGTTCTACCGTCTCATTTGCTTTTATCTCCATCCGGACCTGAATCCGAGGATTTTTTATAGGCATTTACGCAAAATGAGCCGTTCCCATCATCCATATTTTTCCTTTAAACCGACGTCCCGGAAGCGGTTCTCCAAGCAGGTCCATCTTATTGATACCCACGCGGAAATACAGATCGTTGCATTCCACCTTGAGATCATAGATTTCCTCGCCGGTAAACCGGTTTTTCTTACATATAACCTCTTTGATCTCGCCTAAAATCGAATACTGATCGCACTCGATCCCGCTTGGCATAAAAGTTGTATCGACGATCGAATAAATATCCTCTCTCGTCGCCCGGCGCGATGCCATCGAATAGAGATCCAGATCCTCGATTGTTAAGGACTCCATCGCATCCTCGTCGCCATTTTTTGCCGCTTCCAAAAGTTCATCCCGGTTTTTCGCCGCCACTTTGGCTTTTTCAATCTGCAGCGCCGTCTTTTTGATCGGAAGAAGCACCTTGCCCCGATTGGCAAATCCTGCCAGGCTGACCGAAGTCACCTGTAAGCGCTCGCGCTCTTTCCGGTAACACTCCCTGTATTCGATCGGATTCAAGAGATAAAAGATCAGCGAAAGCCCTACCTTATACTCATCCAGAAGCCCCGCATAGGTTTCCTTCTCCGTATGACGCTGAATGGAACATTCTGCCCGCGAGGTTACCTCCTCGTTCAGGATATAGGGATAATAATACTCTATCTCCATCTCATCCTGCTCATTCAGCTCCCCATACATCGCCACGCCGATCCCCGGCGCAACTTCTGTCTTGATCTCATATAATTCGGTCTCCCTGTCAAGCTGAAGACAGCTGGAGGTTCCCGCCTCTCTCGCCAGACAGCGAAGCAGGGCACGGATGTCCTTCTTCTTCTGATACATACTAAATCCGGCAGCTCGCAAAAAACGATGCATATTGACTCCTTCTAACTACAATCCGCAGCTGCTGCCAACACATACAGCCGCCTCATTTCTATCCTTTATTTTTCTTACTTATACCCAAGCGCACGCTCCAGTGCTTCCTTCTCTTCACTTCCTAAAAGCACCTCGGTCTTGCCCTCTACGACATCCTTCAGATACAGGTAACAGCCTTCACGGCTGTGAACAGAATTCAGCACAAATCCCGTGTTGTTATCATCCAGCATGGCAATGACAAAACTCAGATTGCCGCCCATGCCCTTAAACGCATTGTACTTGACAATACCGGTTTTCTGGTATCCAGCCTGCGCCTTGGAGACAACCGAATCCACCAGGCGTTTTGTATCTCCGTCCTTTGCCCGCAGATACTCGGTCTCATCCACCAGTTCCATGATCGTGTCTTCGAGCGTCTCCGCATCTTTTCCCCGCATAAACATATCATATCTGCGATACAACTTCCGATACTGCGAAAAACAGATGACGGATGCAATAAATGATATGAGTGTCAGGATCGCCAGAACGATCACGATAATCCCCGGATCGATGCCAATCCCGCTAAAAATACTGCTCTCCATCTTTCATTCCTCATTTCCCATCATCCGTCCCCTGGGACGAATTTTGTGTGATTACTGTCTTAATGACTCCAAAAGCTCAATCAGACGTTCCAGTTCCGCTGATGAATAGTATTCGATCTCGATTCTGCCTTTATTCTTATCCTTGCGGTTGATCGAAACTTTCGTTCCCATAACCCCTTTCAGCTTCTCTTCCACATCCTTGAAAAAAACCTCCATATCGCGTTCCGGATCTGCTTTCTTTTTCGCCTTTTTCGGCTTCAAAAGCTCTTTCACCAGACGCTCGACCTCGCGGACGCTCAAATGATTTTCTACTGTTTTAAGCGCCAACTGGTACTGTTTTTCACCATCTTCCAGCGAAAGAAGCGCTCTCGCATGACCTCCGGTAAGCCGGTCCTGAATCAGCATCTCCTGCACTCTCTCATCCAGTTTCAAAAGACGCATGCTGTTCGTGATCGTCGCACGGTTCTTCGCTACGCGCTCTGCCACGTCCTCCTGACGCAGCCCAAACTCCTGAATCAGCATCTGGTAGGCTTTCGCCTCCTCAATCGGATTTAAATCTGCACGCTGTACATTCTCGATCAGGGCGATCTCCATCGTCTGCTGTCTCGTATACTCGCGCACGATCACCGGAACTTCCCGAAATCCTGCCAGTTTGGCAGCTCTCCATCGGCGCTCTCCGGCAATCAGCTCATAACGATCGCCCTTTTTCTGAACCAGCAGCGGCTGCAGCACGCCGTAACGGCGGATGGATTCTGCCAGCTCTCCGAGCTGTTCTTCATCAAACATCTTACGCGGCTGGCTGACATTTGGCTCAATCTCCGAAATATTTAGAAATTTCTCTTTTTCCACCTCGACGATCTTTACGACCGGCTCCGCTTTTGCCGTCTGTGTCTTCGATTTTGCCGCCGTCTCCCCGGCTGTGCGGGTTTTTCCTTCTGTCGTCGTCTTTCCGGATGCCTTTGCAACTCCCACGCGGCTGCCTTTTCCCACTGTTTTCGCAGCTGTCTTTCCAGAAGACGCCGATTTTTTCTGTTTTTTAGATCCCGGAAGCACCATATCCAGCTCTTCCAGGCTCTTTTTCTCTATCTCCTGTTCCGTCTCACGAACGGAAGTCTTTTTTCCGGCTTCATCCGATGGCTTTGCGCTGCTTTTTCCCGCTTCTGCATCCTCGTAATCATTTCCAAAAAAAGCTCCCAGTCCTCTGCCAAGCCCCGTTCTCTTTGACATTTCCTTCCTCCTCACGAACCTCCCGACGCCCCGGCAGGCATCCTTTCTGAATTTCACTTCACCGTTATTTTCCTGCCTACAGCTCTTCTCCCCGGCTGATCACCTCTGCTGCCAGCAGACGGTAGCTCTCTGCACCGGTCGAGCGACTGTCGTACAGGTTGATCGGCATTCCGTGGCTCGGCGCCTCCGCCAGTCGCACATTTCTCGGTATGATCGTCTTGTAAATCCGCTCATTTAAGTTCTGTTTTACATTCTCTACGACCTGCAGGGAGAGATTCGTTCTCGCATCATACATGGTAAATACCACGCCCTCCAGCTCCAGCGACGGATTCATCTTTTTCCGGACCAGACCGATCGTCCGGAGTACCTGGCTCAGTCCTTCCAGTGCATAATATTCGCACTGGATTGGCACCAGCACCGTATCTGCCGCTACCAGCGCATTGATCGTCAAAAGACTCAGCGACGGCGGGCAGTCGATGATAATAAAATCATACTGATCGCGGATTGTCTCCAGATAACCGTTTAACACCGACTCTTTATTTTCCACATCCAGAAGTTCAATCTCAGCTCCTGCCAGATTCGAATCCGAAGGAAGAACATCCAGATTTTCCTGAACATCGCGCATCAGACAGTCCTCCAGTGTGCAATCGCCCAAAAGCAGCTCATAGACTGTATCTTCAATCTGTTCTTTTTCCAATCCCAAACCAGTGGTTGCATTTCCCTGCGGATCAAAATCGATCGCCAGAACCCTCTGTCCCGCCTCTGCCAGGCATGCCGACAGGTTGATCGCCGTTGTCGTTTTACCTACGCCGCCCTTCTGATTTGCAATCGCAATCGTTCGTCCCATACCGTATTCCTTCCATTTCCTCGGTTTTATCTCACATGAAAGACAGGAAAAAGCCTTCCCGCAGGCATCCGCACAGCGATTTCCAGCTTTTTCCCGTTCTTGTCTTGCCTAATAGTATAACACACTTAAAACTCATTTCCTACTTTTTTAGAAAAATTTCATTTAAAATGTTTCACGTGAAACATCGGCTCCATTGTCTCCCCCAGAGCACACCATTTATCTGCCAGACACACAATCCATGCCTCGCGGCACTGAGGCGGCACCGGTATCAGCGGAAACATATGACGTGCGATGATATTTTTTTCCTTCCAATTTAAATAGTAATCTCTCTGTGCATTTCCAAGCGCTGTTTTCGGGTGACGGAAGCCGTGCAGGCGGTGCGAGGGATCCTTCTGATGCCAGTCATACAAAAAATAATCGTGCAGTAATGCCCCTCTCACAAGTGATTTTGGTTCCAAGCGAATCTGCCACCGTTCCATCATCCAAAGGCTTGTGTAGGCAACATTGAGGCTGTGGCGGTAAATGGATGTCGTACCATGCTGCATCGCCAGCTTCTCCTCGTCTAAGCGCCCTTCCTGCTTCAGTTCGCGTATCGTTTCCGCCAGCAACCGCTGCCTGCCCGCCGACAACTGAAAAGATTTCTCTGTCTTCCGTTCCATACGATGCTGAAAGCATAACTTATTTTCCTTCTTTATCATATCGCGCATTTCTTTCCCCATCGATTGATTTTTTGATACGTGAACATTATAATGAGTTTAATATCAATTTTCAACGAAATTTTGTTTACATAAAATGGCATGTTCATAACTGTTCACAGGTAGAAATTTTCTGAACTGAAAATTCCGAACGCTACAATTCTGGTTGCAGATTTTTCCGATTTGAAATGCGAAGCATCGGCAAAATCCCGTTACTTGGGCACACATCTGTGAACAGATATTCTGTGAAAAATACGCTGGAAATAGCTGAACTGGAATACAGGAAAATATGATATAATGAGCGCAAGTGAGCCAGAAAGCTGCTTGCAGATTTATGGCGAACGGCGAATGGCGATCACGATAGCTGCGTCAGCAGCGGTAAGCATCGAAGATGCGAATCGTGATATAATGAGCGCAGAAGAAAAGAATGCGGCTGCGAAGCAGACATATTCTTTTCTTGCGCCATTAAGGAACGAACAGCCATGCGAAGCAGGGCGGTAGAGCGCGATAGCGCGGGTTCGTGAGTGGACGGGTGAGAATACGTTCATATGATATATATGAACACTTAGCGATGCATTTTCGATCCTAGTGCGAGTCATACCTAAATACTTAATGAAGCCGATCCAAAGGCGATAGCTGAATTTAGTATTTATGGTATAATAGAATTACTTGATGAGATATTTTCGAGTTTAATTTTTCGATTCAAAAGGAGCTTTCTATATGAACACAAAAAACAAGATCATGACCTGCCTGATGCTGTCCGCCGGCGGCGCAGTTTCACTGGCACTTTTAAATAAATATATTCAATTTTCTGCCACCTCCCGCGGTCTGACCCGGGAAGAGAATTCTCTCTGCTACAAATGGCGGCTGGGAAATATCTACTATACAAAATGCGGTTCCGGCAAACCGCTTCTGTTGATTCACGATCTGCACTTTGCATCGAGCGGCTATGAGTGGGAATCCATCCGCGAACAGCTCAGCCGCTCCTACACCGTCTACACGCTCGACCTTCTCGGCTGCGGACGTTCCGAGAAGCCGAACCTGACCTACACAAATTACCTGTTTGTCCAGCTGATCTGTGATTTTATCAAATCTGAGATCGGACATCGGACCAACATTCTCTCCACCGGTGATTCAGCGGCACTGTCTATCATGGCGTGCAGCAACTCTCCAGAACTGTTTGATCAGATCATGCTCATCAACCCGAGCAGCCTTACCGACTGTTGTCAGCTTCCGGGTAAAAATGCCAAGCTTTATAAGCTTCTTCTGGATCTCCCGCTGGCTGGAACGCTCATTTACCACATTGCGTGCAGCCGCTCTATGATCGAAGAGGCATTCCGCACCAAATATTTTTACAATCCGTATACCGTAAAACCGGTTCAGATCGACCGCAGCCACGAAGCCGCACATCTCGGTGAATGTCCGAAAGCGATCTTCTCCAGTATTGAATGTCGCTATACCAAGTGCAATATTTCCAATGCTCTCAGGAAGATCGACAACAGCATCTTCATCATCGGCGGTTCCGAGGAACCGATGATCGAGGCGACGATTCAGGATTACAAGATTTATAATTCCGCAATCGAGTCCTCTATCATCCCGAAGACCAAACATCTGCCGCAATTAGAACAGCCGGATGCCGTGATGGATGCGATCCATATGTTTTTTTCTTAAAAAAGGATAATGAGTATGCATACCGTGGAGCGTTTTTTCGTCATAGGACGAAGCTTATTACTGTTCACGCATATGTGCCCAGTAACGGAATTTGCCGTGGCTTCGCATTTAAATACGGCAAATTCCTGCTGCCACCGCGTTTTCTTACGGCACTTTTGGAACCGAAAGTGCCTCCCCGTGAACAGTTCCCGAGGTTTCCTATGACATAAAGAATGCTTCACGTGAAACATTTTTAGAAAAAAAAGGATCCATTTTCAGACGCTTTTTTTAGAGCTGACACATTCCACGTCAGCTCTTTTTATCTATTTGCCAGCTTCAAGCAGAAACCAATCATTCTTTACCTGAACCCTGTTTTTATTCTACTAACTATTTTTCTCCCTCTCCGCTCTGAAACTGCTTCATAATCTGTTCCCAGATCTCTACAAAACGCTTTTCTGGAATCGGAATGCGGACCTTATTCCGCATCATCACCTCACATGATTGGATCTGTGAAAGATAGCGGATATTGACGATATAACTGCGGTGTACCCGCACAAAATACGGATCGGCTATTTTTTCAAATCCGGTCAGAGACATTTTAGTAGGAAATATCTCGCCTGTTTTTAACGTCAGATCACAGTAACGCGCCCTTGCCTCTGCATACAGAATGTCCGAAGTTGAAATAAAACGGGGGCCTCCATCCACGCCCTCGATCGCCACTGGCCGGCTTCGCAGATCGGCTATTTTTTCTTCCATATATTTGCACGCCATCTCTCCCATCTCATTGATAAAGCGCTGCCCCTCCACCATCTTCATCTCCCCAATCGGATTGGAAACATGCATATGGCGGATCTTTGGTTCTCCGTTTATCAGCTCCCAGGTAAAAGTGCACCTCTGTTCTCCCTGTATAAAATACTCGGCATCTTCCCCGGTCTCTACCAGATAACGCCCGCCTATCGTACAAGCATTTCCTGTATTCTGTATAATGACAAATTCACTGTTCACAAGAATACACGGCTGAAGCACCTCCATCAGAGAATAAAAATCTTCCCGGACTGCCTCAATTCCCACCATATATTCCCGCTGTTCCGCGCCAATCCACATCACCCGATCGGCACAGTAGGACAATATCACCTCGCAGTTCTTCTGCCAGTACTGCTCCAGCGTATACTGCGTCAGGCGTATCAGTTCTTGTTCCATCTTACGATTCATCTGCCGGCTGTCTCCTCTTTCCTCTCATCGCTCTCGGCAACCAAAAGCTCTCTCACACCCATACCGCGATGCTGATACGATTTTTCTCGTACCACTTCATACTCATACCGCCGTCATTCCACCTCATATCTGCTTTTCCTGGCAGGAACGGGCACGCACTCTCTCCGCGCGTTGTGCACGCTATCTGCCCATATGCAGGCACAAATTTTCGGAATGATCCTTTTTATTTTATTATATTTCCACTTCGTTTTCCTGTTTTTTCGCACGAAAGACCCATGCACGGTAATGAAAAACGGAATTTTATAGATTTTCCCCCATTTTCTCCAGTTCCGCCATCGCCTCGACCTGTTTCTCCAGTTCTCCTCTGTCCCACGCCTGATACGATTTCTGGAATACGACTTCCCAGGAGAGATGCTTCGCGATACAGTCAAACTGTGTGCTAATCAGCTTATACTGCATATCTTCCACCGGCGCGGCACCCACCACCAGAATGCCAACCTTTTTTCCATTTAACTGCATACTGCGGCAAAAGCATTTATCAATCACCAGCTTTAACTGCGCTGTCATGCCCCACCAGTATACCGGTGTTGCAAACACGATCATATCAGCTGCCACTAATTTATCAATCACAGGATTCGTATCATCTTTATCGATGCAGCCATTCGTGCACTGACAGACGCCACATCCCTTGCAGCCGGCAATCTTCATCCGAGCCGCATCGATTACCTCAATCTCATGTTTTCCCGATGCTCCCTTTACAAACGCCTCAATCGCAGTCAACGTGTTTCCTTTTCTGGCACTTCCATTAATAATTATAATCTTCATATTTCTTTTCTTCTCTCCATCTTTATTTATATATATCTTTAATTTCTTTTTAATGGATGTTTTTTTAAGAATCTTTCCTTATGAAAATTCAAATGCACTTTTCTCCTATCATTTAAAATTTCCGCATCTAATTTATAAGATGAAATTATTTCTTTAATCTCAGGTTTTACAATATCATCCTCGTTTGGAAGCATAATATTTCCATTTATATCAAAAGAAATATCAAACTTATCAAAATATGCATCAATATTAGGACTCAATAATAAACCGTTATCTCTATCGTACTGCCATTCTTTATGTCCTAATCCCTCACATTCATTAAATGGCACTATATGAGATGCTACTAACGCTTTCCATCCTCTTTTATCCGCATAACATACTTCAGCGTCATAAACACTAACGCTTTCATTAAGCAAATAATTTCTATATATTTGATGCGCAATGGGATCTCGTTTAGTAGAATTAGATTTCCTATCTTCAGTTTTCCAATCTTCTGACAACGAAATAATTTCTACAGCATGGTCACGTCTTCTTATTCCAGGATAATCAGAAATTGCTCTCATCATAAAGTTAATTTGATTTTCCTTTCTATCTTCGAACAATTTAATTTCATACTTATGTTCCTTTATTTCCCCAAATTTTAAGATCTCGTCAAAATGTCTTTCAAAATAAACATCTCCATTTTCGATTGTTTTATCTTTAATTAGTGATATATATTTAGACAAATTATATTGTTGAATCAATTCATCTTCATTTAAGTAACCTTTTTCAATTAATTGTTTATTTCTTTCTACCATTTTAGCAGAATTTCCATATGGAACAGTTACCATTAAACCAATAATATCTTGTTTGGACAATCTATGATTTTCTTTATAATATAAAGTTTTAAATATAAATTGAATATCTCGAAAAATTTCTTTATTAATGAACATATAATTTTCATTATAGGACGCAGCAGAAGAACCATATTGATAGAACACCTGACCTTTAATATACTTTTTTTCCGCACTAACTTTAGTATCCAAATACATCTTACATTCTGGCCGATAATCTTCAAATAATGGTTTTATAAAACCGGTTTTTATATATGTATTTAAAACTTTTCTGCATGATAACTTTTTGCTCTTTTCATCTCCCTCTTTACCACATCCATGCTTTCTTAGCAAAATTTGCAAATCCTCATACATATTTTCATAAAATTGTTTAATATTCCTATATTCCTCATCATTTAATTCTTTAAAATCCTTTCTTCTAATTTTTGAATACATATAATTTGATTGTCTTACAATATGTGCATTTTTCTTTAACATATCACTATGAGAATCCATATAATTCATTACAATTGGCAAATATCGAGCAAATTCCTTAGCCTGTACACCAATCGTAAAAGCCATATATGCATCTCTTATTTCATTCTCTTGACGTCCCTTTGTCTTTTTTTGTCTTGCCATTTATCCCTCCATTTTAAGTATAAATAACAATTCTTTGCTTGCCTTCTTATTTTCTTTTCCTGTAACCTGATAATTATGGGCCTTTTCTTTTACAGTAACCCTTCCAAACTTAGTTAACATTTTCTCTATTTCATTTGGATCTGGTTTAACTCTTGTATTTTGACTTAATACAATATATTTTGTCTTTCCAACCAGTTCTTTAACCAATCTTTCCATATTTTCAAGAAAGCTGATTTTTTGTGTATAATCAATATGTTTTTTGCATTCATCAAACATCCTATCATACATCCCATAAAATGCATCATAATTATTCATCGTAGAAGGATATGGCGGATCCATATATACTACATCAACAGCACTAATTTTTTTAACCACTTCAAATGCATCAAAATTGTACGCCTTACATTGTTTTCCTTCAAAAACAGCATTGTTATATGCGTCAATATTTTCACGTATATGACTTTCAAATGTCTGATTATGATATGCTCTTTTTCTCTTATATTTTTTATAACTATAATCTTCATCCCGTAATTTCTGAATTTGATCCCACGGAACATTCATTCTAGAATATGGAAGTTTTCTAATCATCGCTCTACGAATAAGCGATAGCATCATATACTTTTTGGCCCCTTCTAATTTCTCCGAAATAGCTACCAACTTACTTAATTCTTTAACTTCTTCAGGATAATATAAGCAATCTGACAAAAAGCTGAATTTCAACTCTATTTTTTTTTCTCTTTCGAAATCATACTTTGTATCAAAAACAGATATCGGAAGACTTACACTTTCATTCTCTATCAATGCCTTAGCAATTACATAGTCCGCATACAAAATATCATTAGAGATAACCGAATATCCCGCCAATTTCAAAGCATACGAAACTGAGCATCCCCCTGCAAAAATATCTAATACTATTCCTTCTTTAACTGGCATCTCCTCAATTATCCAATTAACTAACTTCTCTTTGTTTCCTATATAATTTACCTTTGGATACTTTGCCATTATCCAACGCCTCCTCTACTTGTATCGCAATCTGATACGCCAACTTGGGTGGAACAGCATTTCCTATTTGTTGTTGTATTTGAATAGATGTACCTTCAAACACAAAACTGTCAGGAAATGATTGAACTCTTGCAAGTTCTCTTGCTGTAAGCGCTCTATTTTGTTCATAATGAAAAATTTTCCTCATATCTCCGGTAACACAAACTGAAGGTTTCTTACTGTCATATCTAATGTATTTTCTAATATCCCCTGATTTAGGTCGCAACTCCTCTGGAATATCCATCCGATTTCCCCCATCTTTTACATATCCCATTTTTTCTAACATCTGAACACTGTGTTTCATTGCAACATGGTTTGGTATATCGCTTACTTCTCCACTCTTTAATACTGGTAAATCGCCAATAACATCCTTAATTGTATAAATTTTTCCAGATTTCATTGGATAAGAAAATTCAGAATCAATGTCACTTCTAATTCCCACAACCACTATTCTTCTTCTCTCTTGTGCAATCCCATAGTTTACACTATTTAACACTTCATATTTTACCTTATAACCAACACCTGCGTTCTCAAATGCACCAACAACTGTTTTTATAGTTCTCCCTCTTAAATGAGTTGCCATTGCTGCTACATTTTCCATTACAAACATTTTAGGTTGAATACAAGTAACAAAACGTACAAATTCTTTAAATAATCTGTTTCTTTCATCATCAATAAAATTTCTTCCTATATTTCCAGCTAAAGAAAACCCTTGACACGGAGGACCTCCTATAATGACATCAACCTCATTATTACCAACTAATTCAGTAATTTTATCATTATCAATATTTCTTATATCGTCTACTACTAAATTATGTGAAGGAAAATTTCTTTTATAAGTTTTTGCAAAATTAGCATTAAACTCTATAGAAAATATATTTTTAAATCCAGCATTATCAAATCCTAAGGATAAACCTCCTGCACCGCAAAACAAATCTATATATGTATATGGCACCACTATATTCCCCCATTTTTTAACTCAAATAAATGTCTATGGTATGCAAGATATCTTTTTCTTCGTCCATTCAAAATACACTGATCTAACCTATATCTTTTAAAATCGTCCTTAATAGACTCCGCTACATTTTTTCCAACTAAAACTGTCCCGTCATCAGCAAATGAAATATCTTTTTTATCAAAATAAGAATCAACTGTTGGACTTAAAAGCAAACCATTATCTACATCATATGCCTCTTCTTTATTATCTTCCTTTAAACAATCCACACAAGGCTTAATATGAGACGCAATTAAAGACTTATATGGCTTTTTATCCAAATAGCAAACTGTATCTCCATATAATAGCCGTGATTCCTCTTTTAACTCTTCTTTATAAATTCTATGCTTAACCCCATCTCTTGTAAATGATTTATCAAAATCCTTATCCGCAATCAAAGGATCTTTTGCAAACCAAAATTTCTCTTCATTCTTATCATATTTCAAATCAACAAATCTCTTTAAATACCCTATCAAATGAGCAATTTGATTATATTTTCTCTCATCAAACCCACTAATTCTTGCATATTGGTATTGTAAATTAAGCTCATCTCTAGTAAGGAATCCCTCACTATAATTTCTAATATCTGTTACCATCAATGCCATAATATCGTCTTTATTTAAAGAGCCATTCTTATCTAATGTCTTCAACAAAAAATTCACATGCTTTAAATGTCTATTATCTAATGTCACATCAGAAGCCAATGATGAAGCTTCATAAAAAATCTTTGAAAAAATAATTTTTTTCTTTTCTTTATTAGTTTCCAAGATAAAATTTTTTACCAGAGGATGGTATCCTACTAACAAGGGATACACAAAACCTATTTTTACAAACTGATTGATTGCTTTTCTTGCAGATAATGTTGCATCCATCCCCTTAAATCCAGAAACAGTTACTATCTGCTGTTGAAGTTTTTTATATAATTCCGAATCAGAAAAATTTCTTTTTTGAGCATTTTTCTCTAATTCATTTTTATTTTTATCAATAAATAAAACAATAATATTCAAACAATTACTAAATTTCGTTCCTGTAATATCTAAGTGAGCAGCTGTAAACCTCCAATAATTTTCATATACTTCAATATCTCGTCTCGCTTTTGTTTTGTTCAAATTAATCTCCTCTTCTACTTACATTCCACTAAGCTATTTCTTCGTTTATCTGCTGGCTTTATTGCACCAATTGGTATTAACCATGTCTTTCCCTTTTTTACTACCCCTTCAATACGTTTTTGTTCACACAGTACTGCAATTCTCCTTGCAGAAATCCCCCATTTTATAGACATTTCCACAGTTGTCAAATAGTCCAACTCCATGATGTACCTCCTATACATACTTACTATTATATTCATTTATCTGAATAATTGCAAGCACTTTTCAAACATATGTTCTACTGTCACTTTTTATCTTCAACAATAAAAATAAATTCATGAACAAAAAGCAAAACTGTTCTAGAATTTTTCTCAAGCCAGCTTTCCTTAGTACTTTTATTTCAAAAAAATTTATAAAAATATACAACATTTAAAAATCCCATCTTCAACCTCTATTATCAATCGCTGAAGATAGGATTTCAATCTTTACCTATTTTACTAACTTCAAATTTTTTTCTTTGTTCAAAAATAATAACATTCTATGAAACAAAAAATCTTCTCAAAAAATGCTTTAGGACTATGAAGAATGGCTTTTAATACAACTTTTATTCATTAAAAAGTTACTTTTATTTCAGCGGCTCCCGCGACGGCGTTCCCGCTTTTCTCGGATACTTCTTTCCCGTCCTCTCTGTCTTATGAATCCGGACCAGGTTACGCTCATCCTCATTGGCAAGGTGGAAGGAAATCACATCCTCCAGCTCGCCGCCCAGCTTGCGGATCGCACCTTTTCCCGTCTTCATCTCTTCCTCCAGTTTGCCTGATTTGTACGGTACAAACCAGCCTCCCACCTTGACAAATGGCAGGCAGTATTCCGACAGCGTGGACAGATTTGCCACCGCGCGTGAAACGCAGAAATCAAATGTTTCACGTGAAACATTATCATGTGCCGCATCCTCCGCCCGTCCGTGAACCGCCTGAATTTTTTCCAGTTCCAATGCCTGAATTACCTCGTTCAGAAAGTTGATCCGCTTATTTAAAGAATCGAGAAGCGTGACCTTTAAATTTGGAAATGCAATCTTTAACGGGATACCCGGAAATCCAGCTCCCGTTCCAACATCGATCAACGTATACTCTTTCTCTGCCAGATCCGGCACCGCTTTCACAAGTGCCAGACTATCCGAAAAATGTTTGGTCACAACTTCCTTCTGTTCCGTGATCGCTGTCAGATTCACCATCGTATTCCAATGAATCAACAGTTCATAGTAATCGTAGAACTGCTTGATCTGGTGTTCATTTAACGTGACGCCCATCTCCTGCGCTTCTTTCTGAAGCTGCTCGGTAAAGTCTGCCGGAGGCAGAACCACACCGCTTTCTACTCTATTTTCTTCTGCCATAAATATATCCTTTATGATATGTTCTATTTTTTCTCAGGTTCTTATCTATCTTACATTTTGAGTTGCTGCAATGCGTTTACCTGTTTCCATGCAGTCTCTGACTCGTTACTGTTCACGCATACGTGCCCAGTAACGGAATTTGCCGTGGCTTCGCATTTAAATACGGCAAATTCCTCCTGCCACCAGGTTTTCTTACGGCACTTTCGGTTCCAAAAGTGCCTGCCCGTGTACAGTAACTCTGAATCCGCTCGTTTCTATTTTACAGTTCTTTCTTCTCTTCCCCATGTCCCGCATGGCGGCTCTGCTCTAAGTGTACCAGCAGCACCGAAATATCCGCCGGTGACACGCCCGCGATTCGGGATGCCTGACCGATATTTGCCGGTTTATAGAGATTTAATTTCTGTACTGCCTCACGGCGCAGGCTTCCGACCGTGGAATAGTCGAAGTTTTCATCCAGCTTCCGGCTCTCCATCTTCTTGAACTGTGCAACCTGCTGCAGCTGGCGGCGGATATAGCCGTCATACTTGATGTTGATGTTGATCTGCTCGATCACATCTTCCGGAAGTTCCGGACGGTTCGGATCCAGCTCTGCCAGTGCTTCATAGCTTAACTCCGGACGGCGTACCAGCTCTGCCAGCGTTGCCGCGGTCTTGAGCGGGGTGCTTCCGTGGCGCTCTAAAAATTCCTGCACTTCTTTTCCAGCGCCAATGTTGATCTTCTCCAGACGCTTTGCCTCTTCCTCGATCATTTTTTCTTTCCAGAGGACACGCTCATACATCGCACCACTGACCAGTCCAATCTCATGCCCGATCGGGGAAAGACGCAGATCCGCGTTGTCCTGACGCAAAAGCAGGCGGTATTCCGCACGCGACGTCATCATCCGGTACGGTTCATGGTTTTCTTTGGTAACCAGATCGTCGATCAAGACACCGATATATGCCTGGGAACGGTCGAGGATGATCGGTTCTTTTCCCAGCACTTCGCGCGCCGCATTGACACCCGCCATAAAGCCCTGTACCGCCGCTTCCTCATAACCGGAGCTTCCGTTAAACTGACCGCCGCTGAACAATCCCCGGATCGCCTTAAATTCCAGCGATGCCTTTAACTGGCGTGCATTGATACAATCGTACTCAATTGCATATGCATTTCGAACAATTTTTACATTTTCGAGTCCCGGCACGGTGCGGTACATCGCGTACTGCACATCCTCCGGCAGGGAACTGGACATACCGCCCAGATACATTTCATTCGTATAAATTCCCTCCGGCTCGACAAAAACCTGATGACGGTTCTTATCTGGAAATTTTACCACCTTATCCTCGATCGATGGACAGTAACGCGGACCTGTTCCCTCGATCGCGCCCGAAAAGAGGGGCGATCGATCCAGGTTGTTGCGGATGATCTCATGTGTTTTCTCATTGGTATAGGTCAGCCAGCAGGACACCTGCTCCTTCTGCACCGACTCCGGATCGGTGGAAAAAGAAAATGGCACAACCCTCTCATCACCGAACTGCTCTTCCATCTTAGAAAAATCGATGCTGCGCTTATCGACACGCGCCGGTGTGCCCGTCTTGAAACGAAACATCTCGATTCCCAGATTTTTCAGGGAATCTGTCAGATGGTTTGCCGCCTGCAGACCATTCGGTCCGGTCGGATTGCTCACATCGCCATAGATACATCTCGCTTTCAGGTACGTTCCCGTTGCCAGCACCACCGCCTTGCAGTAATACGTCGCGCCGGAGTACGTTTTCAGTCCTTTGATCTGACCTTCTTCCACGATCAGCTCTGCCACCTCTCCCTGACGGATCGTCAGGTGATCGGTATTTTCCATGGTACGGCGCATCTGGCGGGTGTATTCCTGCTTGTCCGCCTGCGCGCGGAGCGAATGCACCGCCGGTCCCTTGGACTGGTTGAGCATCTTGGACTGTATAAAGGTTTTATCTATATTTTTTCCCATCTCGCCGCCGAGCGCATCCAGCTCGCGCACCAAGTGGCCCTTCGAGCTTCCGCCGACATTCGGGTTGCACGGCATCAGGGCGATGCTGTCCACGCTGACGGTAAACACGATCGTCTCGAGTCCCAGTCTCGCGCTTGCCAGCGCCGCCTCACAGCCGGCGTGTCCCGCCCCGACGACCGCTACATCATAATTTTCTGTTAAACAGGGCATGTTTCCTCTTTCCTCTCTATCTCTGCGTTCTATTCAAGTCGAACGTCCGTGAGACTTGGCGCATGATTCTGGTCAGCGTAAGCTGACATATTCTTTACAGAATCACTGCGCATCCTCGCGGAGCGTTTATCTCAGTCGGAGACAAGGCTTCCACTGAGACAAATTTGCTATTACTCACCACCTGAAGAGGTGGGAGTCTTCTCGACTGAGATAAACACTGCGGCTCATGCGCCGTATGATTCGCAGCCGATTTTACTGCAGCTGCACATTTCAATTCGATCAAACGCCTCATATGCTTTCTTATTTTCAGATCCACCCTATCATACCACAAGGAAAGAAACCTTGCAAAAAAATTGATCTATTTCCCCATACAAAAATGGCTGAAAATCTCATTCACCAGATCCTCTTCCAGTGATTCCCCAAGGATCGTTCCAAGATGTTCATAGGCATCCATCAGATCAATCGAGAAAAAATCCTCCGGCATCGCATTGTCGATGCTTGTCTCGACCAGACGCAGGCTTTTCAGCGCCTGCTCCATCGCCGTCTTGTGACGGACGTTTGTCAGCATGACCTGATCGTTGAAATTCAGGTTTCCCTGCAAGAACATCGTCTGAATTTTTTCCTCCAATCGATCAATTCCCTGCTGTTCCTTCGCCGATACCGGGATCACTTCCTGCCCGCACGCTTCGCGAAGCGCTTCTTCTGTGAGAACCGGTTCCAGATCTGTCTTATTTAAGAGGACGATCACCTTCCGTCCCCGGATCAAATCGAGGATCTGACGGTCATTTTCATCCAGCTCCCTTGATCCATCGACCACATACAAGATCAAATCTGCCTCATCCGCAATCTTTCTCGCCCGTTCCACGCCAATCTTTTCAACGATATCCTCCGTTTCCCGGATGCCCGCCGTATCGATCAAATTTAAGCTAAGCCCGCGCAGACGGATATTTTCCTCCAGCGTATCGCGTGTCGTACCGGCGATCTCTGTCACAATCGCGCGATCCTCTCCCAGCAGTACATTCATCAGGGACGATTTTCCTGCATTCGGCTTACCTAAGATCACGGTTTTGATCCCCTCCGCCATGATACGCCCGTTGTCAAACGTCCCGATCGACGCCTCCAGTTCCACCTCAATCGGCTGCAGCGTCTCCCGAAGGCGCTCCGGGTATCCGTCCAGAGAAATATGCTCCGGATCATCAAGTGCGGACTCAATAAAGGCAATCTCATAGATTAGTTTTTCGCGGAGTTCCCGTACTTTCCGCGACATTGAACCGCTCAACTGGCTGACCGAAGACTGCAGAGCATACTCATTTTTCGACTGGATCACATCGATCACGGCTTCCGCCTGCGAAAGATCAATTCTGCCATTTAAAAACGCCCGCTTCGTAAATTCGCCTGGTTCCGCCAGCCGCGCCCCACATTTTACCGCCAGCTCCAGAATCCGCTTCATCACCAGCACGCCTCCGTGACAGTCAATCTCTACCGTGTCCTCCGCCGTATAACTGTGCGGACCGCGCATCAAAAGAAGCAGCACTTCATCGATCCGTTCCTCTCCATCCCGAATATATCCATAATGAATCGTATACGTTTTCTGCTCTGAAAGCCTCTTCCCCGCCACCGCCGGTTCAAACATCCTCTCCGCCACCGCAACAGCGTCCGAACCGCTAATCCGGATAATCCCAATCCCCGAACTCGAAAGCGCCGTCGCGATCGCGGCGATTGTATCTGTATATACCATATATATAAATCCTTCCTTGCTTTTTATCTTCTTATTCTATACCATATGGAAGCATTTTCCCATCTTTATTTACAAATCTAGTCTAATATTTATTTCTTTTTTTCATGTTTTCACGATAAACCTCTCGCGCTCGATTCCCCACAAAAAAGAAGGTCTAGATACCTCCAGACCTTCTTCGTCACACTTATTTACTTCTCATATCTCCCATACCCGTCACTTCTCTCGCGTCTGCCCTCGCGCTTCAGCGAAATAATCACATGCCGGAACGGATCCTCTCCCTCGCTGCGGGTAGTGACATACTTGTCATTCTGCAGCGCTGCATGAATGATCCGTCTCTCATACGGGTTCATCGGCTCCAAAGATACGGAACGTTTCGTTCTCTTTACCTTGTAAGCAATGTTCTTTGCCAGTGTCTCAAGCGTCTCTTTCCGTCTCTCGCGGTAATTCTCGGTATCGAGCTTCACGCGGACGTAATTCTCGCTCTTCTTGTTGACAACCAGGCTGACCAGATACTGGAGCGAATCCAGGGTCTGACCTCTCTTACCGATCAAAATACCCATATCCTCGCCGGAGAGGTCGATGTTCATCTCGCACTCTTCCTCATTGAAAGCCGCTGCGATCTTCACATCTAAGTTCATCGCATCAAATACCTGGCTTAAAAAGTCGATCGCACGATCCTCGAGCGTCTCTTTCTTCTTAGCACGGATGATCGCCGGTTTCGCGCCGATCCCCAGAAATCCGGCGCTTCCTTTTTCGACCACTTCGTACTCTAATTTATCACTGGTGGTTTCCAGTTCAATCAGTGCCTTTGTTACTGCCTCATCGACTGTTTTAGCGGTAACTGTAATCATATCCATCCTGCGCCCTCCTTCTATTTTTTCGCGTGCTTATCGTTGTACTTCTGCACCATCTTTGCCTTGGAAGCCAGACTGCCCGGCTTCGGATCGGAATTGTAAAATGCTTCAGACGCCTCCATCTGCTTTTTATTGCGGGAGATCTTGTCCTCTTTCGCCTTGCTTTCCGCATCCTCGCGTGCCTGCAGCGCCTTTAAATTCACGCTTGCCTTCTCGCTGACATTGGCCGGCGGCAGACCTTTTCTCGCTCTCTTCTTGTTCATCTTCTCCACGTTGCGGCGGATCAGATCATCGACATCAATCTTGTTCATATGTGCATTTACGATCAGCTGCTGAACGAGCTGGAATGCACCCTGAACGACCCAGTAGATACCGATCGCGGACGGCAGGGAGAAACAGAAGAATACGGACATCAGCGGCATCGTGATCATCATGCTGTTCATCATGCTCGCGCCCGGCGCGTCCTGATCCACCTGCTGTAAATTGGAAATCAGCTTGGTGGAGATCCACTGGGTCAGACCTGCGAGGATCGGGATGATCCATGCGATCGTGATGTGGTTAAAACCGGTAAACGGCGGAGTTGCCAGATTGATGCCGAAGAAATAGTTCATCTGCTCAATCTTGCTCGCATTTTCTGCGATCGTCGAAGAGATCTGCGGGAATAAACTTTCCAGCGTATCCCATCCAGCCGGTGTCAACTTATATAACATATCTACGACTTTGTTTGCCACGGTGTAGTCTACCTTGTCCACCGCCATGCCGACACCGCTTGCCAGCTCGGAAATCTTGTTGACGTAATCCGGCTGCTCCATCAGCGGGTTCGCTACGTTGTCAAAAAAGACACGTACTGACGGTACGTATGCCGGAATGTTGTAGATAACCCGGTACAAAGCGAAGATAATCGGAAGCTGAATCGCCATCGGCAGACATCCTGCCATCGGATTCGAGCCATATTTCTCATAGACTGCCTGCATCTCGACCTGTTGTTTAGCCATCGATGCCTGATCGGTTTTTCCCTTATACCTATTCTGAACCGCCTTGATTTCAGGGTTCATAAGCGACATAAGTTTTGACGATTCCTGCTGTTTGATCGTCAGAGGAAATAACAGTAACTTTGTGATAATGGTAAACAGGATGATACACAGACCGATATTCATGATCCCCATGCTGCTGGTAATCCGGAATAAAAAGTCCATGATATAACCAAACACGCTGGCGATCGGTCCCATGATCGAACCTGCCTTTGTCGCAACTAAAACGCTAACGTCCAATGAACTACCTCCTCATCCTTTACGGAACTGGATCATAACCGCCTTCTGCAAATGGATTACAGCGAAGAATCCGCTTACATGCCAAAATCATACCTTTTACAGCGCCGTACTTTTTAAGTGCCTGGATGGCGTACTCCGAGCACGTCGGCGTGTACTTGCAGTGAGGTCCTGTCATAGGGGAAATATAGAGCTGATATCCCCGAATCATCTTTATCAAGATCTTCTTAATCAATATTCTCACTTCGATTCTCCAGAATGTTATGCAGTCCGCATAAGTGCAGGTATGCACTCTCAATTTTTTTGAAGTCTGCTTCTTTCGCTGCCGGTCTGGCAACGACTACGATGTCTAATCCGAGTCTGACTCTGTCCTTATTTAACCGATAGCTCTCCCGTACCAACCTTGTCACGTGATGGCGGACCACGCTGTTTCCAACCTTTTTGCTGACGGAGATACCGATCCGAGGCTCCTTCCCGTCATCCACCCGCTTCACGTACATAACCAGAAGCTTATTGGCATAGGATTTCCCTGTCTTGTAAACCTTTTGAAATTCGCTGTTCTTCTTAATTGAATTAAAACGCTTCATTAAAATCACCAATGATAAATAATAAAAAAAAGAATGCGCCCTGGCACATTCTCGCGCCGAGCGCGGTCGCTTGCGACATGTTTCTGCTTCGCGCAAGTGCGCATCCTCGCGGAGCGTTTTTTATTCATAGGACGCAATTTCCTATGAATAAAATAGAATCCGGCTCGCCGGATTCACGCACCGAGGTGCGATTGCATTAGCAATCATTTTCCCCTGCAGCGAGTGTGCATCGGAGAGCTTTTCTTAATTTCATAGAACTTTTTCTATGAATATTAAGAAAGGCCACAATCTATAACTCGATTGCGGCCTCGTTCATTAAGCAGATAATTTTACTCTACCTTTTGCTCTTCTGGCAGCCAGAACTTTTCTTCCACCTGCGCTGCTCATTCTCGCACGGAATCCATGAACTTTTGCTCTCTGTCTTTTCTTCGGCTGAAATGTCATCTTCATGTCTGCATACACCTCCTCATCCATAATATAGTAAGAGAAATCCACGCTTCCTCCGGCTCACGCCGAAATCCGCATTCTTCTCAACATAGTTAGACTATTGTAATTAAACATCTTCTCCATTATATAGAAGAATTCCGCATTCGTCAACCACTATTTTGATCTTTTTAATCCCCATAGAACAAGGAATTTCTGTGGTTTTTCCACCATTTCGATCCTGCGTCCCCACAGATCGATCGTCGATTGCTGTCGAGGCACCTTATTGTATACAGTATACACTCCGGGACATTTCCATTTTGTGGATAAAAAAATCCTTATTTTATCAGCATTCCCGCCACCTATTCACAGCTTATCCTCCACTTATCCACATTTTGGGGATAACTTGTGGAAAAGCCGTGGAATACGATCTGGATAAGCTTCTGATTGTTCACATTCATTCACCAAAAAGCCTTATTTTTCGGCGTTTTTTCCACGTGGATAACTGAATTTCACTTATTCACATTGCGGGTTTTTATTGAAAAATGTGGACAAATCATGTAGAATAGAACTTAGATTGGGTTATTTTGCAGTTTTGGCTGCTTTTTACGTTTAGGAGACACAGTATGATAGAGAAAATTAAGGAAAAATGGGATGAAATTCTCCTCCATATTAAAGAAGAACACGAACTGACGGACGTTTCTTTCAAAACATGGCTGCTTCCGACGCAGCCTTATTCCATGAAAGACGGCACCCTTCAGATCCTGGTTCCGGATGTGCAGTTTCTCGGCTATATCAAAAAAAAATACGGACTTTTGATCCAGATTACCATCGAAGAACTAACCGGAATCGAGTGTGAGGTCGATTTTGTTACCATCGAACAGGTCGATGAGCCGCAAAAAGAGACGGACAAAAGCCATCTGATCAATCGCCCGTCCGAGGTCAGCCGCCAGCTCATCCAGGATGCGAACTTAAATCCGCGCTACACATTCGACACCTTCGTCGTCGGCGCGAACAATAACTTAGCGCACGCCGCTTCCCTCGCCGTGGCAGAATCTCCGGGTGAGATCTACAACCCTCTCTTCATTTACGGGGGTGTAGGTCTGGGAAAAACGCATCTTATGCACTCGATCGGACATTTTATCTTAAAAAACAATCCAAAAGCGAAGGTTCTCTACGTTACAAGTGAGAAGTTTACGAACGAACTGATCGATGCGATCCGGAACAAAAACAATATTTCCACCACGGAGTTCCGTGAAAAATACAGAAACAACGACGTCCTCCTCATCGATGATATCCAGTTTATTATCGGTAAGGAATCGACACAGGAAGAATTTTTCCATACCTTCAACGCACTCTATGAAGCGAAAAAACAGATCATTATCTCCTCAGATAAGCCGCCGAAAGAGATCGAGACGCTGGAAGAACGGCTTCGTTCCCGTTTCGAATGGGGCTTGACCGTCGATATCCAGTCGCCGGATTATGAAACCCGTATGGCGATCCTCCGCAAAAAAGAGGAACTCGAGGGCTACAATATAGATAATGAAGTGATCAAGTACATCGCCACCAACGTCAAGTCCAACATCCGTGAGCTCGAGGGCGCCCTCACCAAGATCGTCGCCCTTTCCAAGTTAAATAACAAGGAGATCACGACGGAGCTGGCGGAGGAAGCGCTCAAGGATCTCATTTCCCCGAACGCGGAGAAAGAAGTGACCCCGGAGCTGATCATCCAGGTCGTTGCCGATCATTTCGGTATCACTCCGCTTGACATCTCCTCCCAGAAGCGCAACAAGGAGATCGTATTCCCGCGCCAGATCGTGATGTATATCTGCCGTTCGATGCTCGGAACTTCCCTGCAGAATATCGGCAAATATTTAGGCGGTCGGGATCACACGACGATCATCCACGGTCACGACAAGATCGCTGCCGATATGGAGAAAAACGAATCGCTTCGCAATACAGTGGAAATCTTAATGAAAAAGATCAGCCCACAGTAGGTTTCTTCCACAATTTCGCGTGGAAAAGTGGTTGAAAACCTGTGGATAACTTTTCCCACATTTTGCTCCATTTCAGGGCTGTGGATAATTCAAAAGTTATCCAGCCGGTTCCGGACAGTTTTACACAGCCTTTTTAACCATTCAAAAGGAGTCTGAACCCCTGTATTTTCAGGGCTGTCCGGAGAATTCCACATATTCACAGTCCCTACTACGATTGCGACGAAATTTATATATATCTTTTCTTTCCGTTCCACGTTATTTTTAGCAAAGGAGTTATCAACAAACATGAAGCTTTCATTTGAAAAAGATCATTTAATGAACGGCATCAACATTGTTCTGAAGGCCGTTCCTTCCAAAACCACCATGCCGATTCTCGAATGCATCCTGATCGATGCTGTTTCGGATGAGATCAAACTGACCGGCAACGATATGGAGCTGGGAATTGAGACGAAGGTCGAAGGAACGATCCTGGAACGTGGAAAAATCGCACTTGATGCCAAGCTTTTTTCCGATATTATCCGCAAGCTCTCTGGCGAAAATTCTACGATCACGATCGAATCGGATGAAAAATACAACACGACGATCACCTGTGACAAGGCTATTTTCCAGATTCAGGGCAAGGACGGCGATGAATTTTCCTATATTCCCCACATTGAGCGGGATAAATTCATCACACTTTCCCAGTTTACCTTAAAAGAGATCATCCGCCAGACGATCTTTTCGATCTCGCCGAACGACAGCAACAAGATGATGACCGGTGAGCTGATGGAGGTCACCGGCAATGAACTTAAGCTCGTTTCCCTCGACGGACACCGCATGTCGATCCGCAAAGTTGCATTAAAAGAACAGTACAGTGATATAAAAGTCATTGTTCCTGGCAAGACTTTAGGTGAGATCAGCAAGATCTTAAACGGTGACAACGACTCTGAGGTACAGATTTTCTTCAGCACTAACCACATCATGTTTGAATTTGACGACACGATCGTGTTATCCCGCCTGATTGAGGGCGAGTATTTCCGGATCAATCAGATGCTTTCCTCCGATTATGAGACGAAAGTTACCTTGAACCGCCGTGATTTCATGGATGCGATCGACCGTGCGAGCATTCTCGTCCGTGAAAATGATAAGAAACCTTTGATCTTAAACTTTACCGATGAAGAAATGGAGTTAAAGATGCATTCCGCCTTCGGTACGATGGATGCACGTCTGGCGATTACCAAGTTTGGAAAAGACCTGATGATCGGCTTCAACCCGAAGTTTTTGGGTGATGCGCTGCGAATCATCGATGATGAGGAAGTGACTCTGTACATGATGAATCCGAAATCCCCGTGCTTTATCCGGGACGAGGAGGAGACTTACATCTATCTGATCCTGCCGGTCAATTTCAATGCGGCAGCGATCTAACCTGCCATTTTTAGACAAGGCGGGTGCAGGCAGACAGTGACAGAAAGGATCTGAAATAAGATGGAGATAAAACTGAGAGATGAATTTATAAAACTGGGTCAGGCGCTTAAGGCAGCTGGTCTGGTAGAGTCCGGCGTGGATGCTAAATTTGCGATTCAGGACGGGCTTGTGAAGGTCAATGGCGCGGTGGAGATGCAGCGCGGCAAAAAGCTTTACGACGGGGACAAAGTCGAGTATGACGGAGAGACCGTAACAATCACCAAATAAAGGATGGTTTCATGTTTATCGAATCGATCGAACTCAAAAATTACCGCAATTACGGGGAATTACATATGGATTTTGATCCGGGGACGAATGTTCTCTACGGGGACAACGCGCAGGGTAAAACCAATATCCTTGAAGCGGTCTACGTGTGTGCGACGACCAAGTCCCACCGCGGCAGCAAGGACAGGGAGATCATCGAATTCGGAGAGGACGAGTCCCACATCAAGATGCAGCTTCGCAAGGACGATGTGCCGTACCGGATTGACATGCATCTAAAGAAAAATAAGACGAAGGGCGTGGCGGTCAACGGGATTCCGATCCGGCGGGCGAGCGAGCTTTTCGGCATTGTTAATGTGGTGTTTTTTTCGCCGGAAGATCTGAATCTCATTAAGAACGGACCGGCGGATCGGCGCCGTTTTATTGATCTGGAATTATGCCAGTTAAACCGGCTCTACGTCCATTCGCTGGTGCAGTACAACCGGGTGGTGATACAGAGAAATAAGCTCTTAAAGGAGCTGTTTTTCCATCCCGAGTATGAGGAGATGCTGGATATATGGGATATGCAGCTTGCTTCCTACGGGCGGGAGGTAAGCCAGTACCGGCGAAAATTTATCGGTGAATTAAACGAATTGATCTGTCCGATCCATCAGAAATTGTCGGGTGGAAAGGAAGAACTCATCATCCAGTATGAGCCGAACACGGAGGCAGATCAGTTGGAAGCGGCAGTCAAAAAGAGCCGCGAGGCGGACCGGAAGCAGAAGACGACGCTGGTCGGACCACACCGGGATGACTTAAGTTTCTATGTCAACGGAATTGACATCCGGCGCTTCGGTTCACAGGGACAGCAGAGGACGGCGGCATTATCGCTCAAACTGGCGGAGATTGAGCTGGTTAAAAAGATCAAAAAGGAGTATCCGATCCTGCTTCTCGACGATGTTTTGTCGGAGTTAGATGGAAAACGGCAGGATCATCTGCTCGCCAGCATCCGCCACATACAGACGATCATTACCTGTACGGGCTTGGATGATTTTATCAGCCACAGCTTCCAGATAGATAAGACCTTTCGGGTCGTGAGCGGGACGGTCACTTGTGAACGTCCAAACAAGACAACTAGTCAGACATAAAACAGCAAGTGAAGGAGGAACTATGGGTTCAGAATACAGTGCAGATCAAATACAGATATTGGAGGGATTGGAGGCGGTCAGAAAGCGTCCTGGTATGTATATAGGCAGCACATCTGTAAGAGGCCTCCATCACCTGGTGTATGAGATAGTAGACAACTCCGTGGACGAGGCGCTCGCTGGATACTGCAGCCACATTGAGGTGCAGATCAATGCGGACAATTCGATCACGGTACAGGATGACGGTCGTGGCATTCCGGTTGACATCCAGAAAAAGGCGGGTCTTCCGGCGGTTGAGGTCGTATTTACGATCCTGCATGCGGGCGGCAAGTTCGGCGGCGGCGGATACAAGGTATCCGGCGGTCTGCACGGCGTAGGCGCATCGGTTGTAAACGCCCTTTCCGAGTGGCTGGAGGTTGAGATCTGCCGCGATGGAAAGGTATATAAACAGCGCTATGAGCGCGGCAAAACGATGTATCCGCTGAAAGTAGTCGGTGAGTGTGCTCCGGATAAGCACGGCACACGGGTCGTATTCCTGCCGGATAAGGAGATTTTCGAGGAAACGGTCTACGACTATGATACGTTAAAAGTACGCCTGCGTGAGACGGCATTCCTGACGAAAAACTTAAAGATCACCCTGCGGGATGACAGAGAAGTGAAGCATGAGAAGACCTTCCACTATGAGGGCGGTATCAAGGAATTTGTCACCTACTTGAACCGGAGCAATGAGAAGCTCTATGAACCGGTTATCTACTGCGAGGGCATCAAGGACAAGGTATTTGTCGAGGTGGCGATGCAGCATAACGATTCCTACACGGAAAATATCTATACCTTCGTCAACAATATCAACACACCGGAGGGCGGTACCCATCTGGCTGGTTTCAAGAGCGCGCTGACGAAGACTTTTAACGATTATGCGAAGAAAAATAAGCTTCTGAAAGAAAATGAGCCGGCACTCAGCGGTGAGGATATCCGCGAGGGCCTTACAGCGATCATCAGCGTTAAGATCGAGGAGCCGCAGTTTGAGGGACAGACGAAGCAGAAACTCGGCAACAGCGAGGCCCGCGCGGCGGTCGATGCGATCGTGAGCGAGCAGCTGACATATTTCCTGGAGCAGAATCCAGCGGTTGCCAAGATCATCTGTGAGAAATCAATTCTTGCCAAGAGAGCCCGCGACGCAGCCCGCAAGGCGCGCGAGATGACGAGACGTAAATCAGCGCTCGACGGCATGGCGCTTCCAGGAAAATTAGCCGACTGTTCCGACAAGAATCCGGAAAACTGCGAGATCTACATCGTAGAGGGAGATTCCGCGGGTGGTTCTGCGAAAGAGGCTAGAAATAAATCCAATCAGGCTATTCTGCCTCTTCGAGGCAAGATCTTAAACGTAGAAAAAGCAAGACTGGATCGAATTTACGGCAATGCGGAGATCCGTGCGATGATCACGGCATTTGGTACCGGTATTCATGAAGATTTTGATATTTCAAAACTTCGTTACAACAAGATCATTATCATGACCGATGCCGATGTGGACGGTGCTCATATCAGTACCCTGCTTCTGACGTTCCTGTATCGTTTTATGCCGGATCTGATCCGGGAAGGACATGTATATCTGGCACAGCCGCCGCTTTATAAGATCGAGAAGAATAAGCGTGTCTGGTATGCATACAGCGATGATGAGCTGAATTCGATTCTGACTGAGATTGGCCGTGACAACAACAATAAGATCCAGCGTTATAAAGGTCTGGGCGAGATGGACGCGGAACAGCTTTGGGAGACTACCATGGATCCGGAGCGCCGAATTCTTCTCCGTGTACAGATCGACAGTGAGACTGCTTCGGAGGTTGATCTGACATTTGCTACCCTGATGGGTGATCAGGTTGAGCCGCGCCGTGAGTTTATCGAGGCAAATGCGAAGTACGTAAAGAACCTGGATATTTAATTAAATTTAAGTCACTTAAATCCTTTTGAGGACGAAAGGAGTATAGATGGAACCAAATATATTTGACAAAATTCATGACATTGATCTGAAAAAGACAATGGAAACGTCTTACATCGATTATGCGATGAGCGTTATCGCCGCCCGGGCACTCCCGGACGTGCGCGACGGCTTGAAACCGGTGCAGAGACGAGTGCTTTATTCGATGGTTGAGCTGAATAACGGTCCGGATAAGCCGCACCGTAAATCCGCCCGTATCGTCGGTGATACAATGGGTAAATATCACCCGCACGGCGACAGCTCCATTTACGGCGCATTGGTTAATATGGCTCAGAAATGGGCTACCCGTTACCCGCTTGTAGATGGACATGGAAACTTCGGTTCCATGGACGGCGACGGCGCCGCAGCGATGCGATACACCGAGGCAAGACTGAGCCGTATTTCCATGGAGATGCTGGCGGATATTGGCAAGAATACCGTTGATTTCATGCCGAACTTTGATGAGACGGAGAAAGAACCGACGGTTCTTCCGGCTCGTTTTCCCAATATTCTGGTAAATGGCGGCACCGGTATCGCCGTTGGTATGGCAACGAATATTCCGCCTCACAACCTGCGTGAGGTAATTGCTGCCGTTGTCAAGATCATAGACAACCGGGTGGAGGAAGACCGCCCAACTACCATCGAAGAACTGATGGAGATCGTAAAGGGACCTGATTTCCCGACAGGAGCAACCATCCTTGGAAAAGCGGGCATCGAAGAAGCGTACAGAACCGGACGCGGCAAGATCCGTGTACGGGCTGTATACAATATCGAGGCCATGGCAAATGGCAAGAGCCGTATCATCGTGACAGAGCTTCCTTATGCAGTGAATAAGGCTCGTTTGATCGAAAAGATCGCAGAGCTTGTAAAGGATAAAAAGCTTGATGGAATCACGGATCTGCGTGATGAATCCAACCGTGAGGGACTTCGGATCTGCATTGAACTGCGCCGTGATGTGAATGCCAATGTCATCATGAACCGTCTGCTGAAGCATACACAGTTGCAGGACACCTTTGGTGTGATTATGCTGGCGCTGGTTAATAATGAGCCGCGTATCTTAAATCTGCAGCAGATCCTGGAATATTACTTAAAGCACCAGGAGGATGTGGTAACCAGAAGAACCAAATATGATCTGAACAAGGCAGAAGAGAGAGCCCATATTTTGGAAGGTCTTTTAAAGGCACTGGATCATATCGATGAGGTTATTAAGATCATCCGCGGTTCTGCCAATGTTCAGGCGGCGAAAGCTCAGTTAATGGAGCGTTTTGATCTTTCGGATGCACAGGCACAGGCCATCGTAGATATGCGTCTGCGTGCTCTGACCGGTTTGGAACGCGAGAAACTGGAAAATGAATATAAAGAGCTGGAGGCAAAGATTGCAGAGTTGAAAGCGATTCTGGCAGATGAGAAGAAACTTCTGGGTGTTATCAAGGAGGAGATCTCCCTCATCGCTGATAAATACGGAGATGACCGCCGTACCGCCATCGGATATGATGAATACGATATGTCTGCGGAGGATTTGATCCCGGATGACGATATCGTTGTGACCATGACCAATTTTGGCTATATTAAGAGAATGTCCAGCGATAATTTCAAGAGCCAGAACCGCGGAGGCAAGGGAATCAAGGGCATGCAGACTATTGAGGAAGATTATATCGAAGATCTGCTGATGACCACAACCCATCATTATGTGATGTTCTTTACCAACAAGGGACGCGTATACCGTCTGAAGGGATACGAGATTCCGGAGGCAGGACGCACTGCCAGAGGTACTGCCATCGTGAATCTGCTTCCGCTGATGCCAGGCGAGAAGATCACATCCATCGTTCCTATGAAGGAGATCGATGATGAGAAATATCTCTTCATGGCAACCCGCAATGGTATGGTTAAGAAGACTCCGATGAAGGAATACAGCAATGTCCGCAAGAACGGTCTTCAGGCGATTGTACTTCGTGATGACGATGAATTGATCGAAGTTAAGGCTACCGATAATACCGAAGATATTTTCCTGATCACAAAGAAAGGTATGTGTATCCGATTCCATGAGACCGATGTCCGCGTGACAGGCCGTGTTTCCATGGGGGTTATCGGCATGAAGTTTGACGAAGGCGATGAAGTCATCGGTATGCAGATGGCCAGCCAGGGAGAATGCCTGCTGGTAGTATCGGAAAATGGTTATGGAAAACGCACTCCGATTGATGAATTTACAGCCCAGAACCGAGGCGGCAAGGGCGTGCGCTGCTATAAGATCATCGACAAAACCGGTGATTTGGTGGGTGCAAAGCTGGTAGATAATGAGCGCAAGATCATGCTGATTACCAATGAAGGCATTATCATCAAGATGGCAGTCAGCGACATCTCGATTATCGGACGCAATACCTCCGGTGTGAAGCTGATGAGTATTGATGCTGAATCCGGCATAGCAGTTGCAAGCATCGCCAAGGTGCGGGAGAGCGACAAGGATGAGGATGAAGAAGACGAATTTCTGGAGGAACAGGACGGAGAAGAAACCGAATCTGAGAATACAGCAGATGTCATGGCTGAACTGTAACCAATAAAAAGTAAAAAAGATCAGATATCCTTGATCTTTGAAAAGAAAAGTTACTGTACACGGGTAGGCACTTTTGGAACCGAAAGTGCCGTAAGAAAACGTGGTGGCAGCAGGAATTTGCCGTATTTAAATGCGAAGCCACGGCAAATTCCGTTACTGGGCACGTATGCGTGAACAGTAACAAAGAAAATCATAAAAAAGAGAACATCCGGCAATTCATAAACTGGAATTAGCGGGTGTTCTCTTTTTGATCTTTATGAGGCGCAGTATTTTAACAGCGTCACAGCGTCGTTTCTCTCTGAATGAGGCGGCACTTGAATTCCTGGTAGGTAAATTCAGATTCACGGTTTTCGATCATAGCAAGAAGAAGTTTGGCAGCATACTCGCCCATTTGATCGTAAGGAATATCAATACCGCTGATGGATGGATAATCCATTTCGTAAAAGTTTACTTCATTCAGGAAGATATGGCGAATTCTCTGGGGGATGGAAAAGCCTGTTTTTAATATTTCACGCTGCAGCAGCAGTCCAATGTCGTAGTTTTGAGAAATGGCAAGATCAAAACTGCGGTTTTCCATGTATTTAGCTAAAAATTGCTGCAAATGAATCAGATCACGATCCTTGATAGGGCAGATCACATGCTCCAGATGGCAGTTCGGTGCCGTCCGGCGAAGCAGAGATTCAAAAAGCGGATATTTATTATTAACTAAAAGACCGTCATTGCTGATGGAAAAATACCGCACTTCGCAGATTCCCTTTTCCAGACAGAAGGAGGCACATTCCTGCAGGGCATATTCAAATGCATGGGGGAACGGTGTTTTTTTTGAGAAAACCCCGTCCATACAGATAACCACATAGGGAATATGATTTTCATCGGCCGGTTTTGTAAAAGCAGCGTGATCATCGTTGGAAATAAAAATGAGTCCATCGATCACGTTGGAATAATAGCTTTTGACATAATCCGGAGAAGAATCTATATCATCCATTTCATTGAAAATCGTGATGGTATAGTCGATCTGGGACAGGTACTGGCTGATTCCGGTAAAAGCATTTAAGAAAGCCTGGCGGCTGTAATCCTTTGCACATACAATTCCGATGGATGTACAGTTTTTGGTCCGCATGCTTTTGGCGGAAGCATTGGGATAGTAGTGAAGTGCTTCAACGGCATCTAAAACCTTGCGTCTGGTTTCCTCACTGATCTTCTGATTCTGGCGATTATTGATCACATAAGATACAGTCGCCTGAGAGACTCCGCAAAGTTTTGCGATGTCTTTTGCAGTAACATTTTTTTTCATAATTTTGTAGACTCCTTATAACACTTTTACAGTTTATTAAATTTCTCTAAAAATGTCTATAGAAATTCACTAAAATACACAATAATTTAATATTGCTAAAAAAACAATTGAAATGCCGATCCTTTTGTGATATTCTAACAATACAAAATTCACTTATACGTATAAGTTAGGAATGGAGGAAAAAATGGGAAAAGCAAACGAACAAGCAAAAGATAAGCCTTCGTTATTAAACCGCTGGCTGAACGGAATTGAGAAAGTTGGAAATAAACTTCCGCATCCGATTTCTATTTTTGCAATTTTAGTTCTCTTTGTTATCGTTCTTTCTGCTGTCTGTGAGATGGCTGGAGTTTCGGCAACAGGTGAACTGGTTAACCGTTCTAAGGGAGTCGTAGAGACTCAGACGGTTCAGGCTGTCAGCCTTTTGAATGGTGAGGGGCTTGTGTACATGCTGACACATGCAATCACTAACTTTACAGGATTCGCTCCTTTGGGAGTTGTCCTGGTAGCTATGTTTGGTATCGGACTTCTGGAGGACAGTGGTTTAATCGGAGGCGCATTAAAGTCTGCTGTAGAGGTTACTCCGGCTAAGTTAATTACTCCGATGATCGTATTCTTAGGCGTTATGTCCAACCTGGCCGATGCAGTTGGATACATCGTTCTGATTCCGATCGCAGCACTGATGTTTATGGCATACAATCGTCATCCGGTAGTTGGTATGGCTGCAGCATTTGCAGGTGTATCCGGTGGTTTCTCTGCAAACTTATTAATCGGTACTCTGGATCCGCTTCTTTGCGGTATTACCAACGAGGCTGTAAAGATGGTAGACCCGACTTATGTAGTTGAGCCGACCGGAAACTGGTACTTCATGATGGTATCTACCTTCTTGATCACAATCTTAGGTACTATCATCACTGAGAAAGTCGTTGCACCGCGTTTTGGTGAGTATCACGGCAATGGGGAAGAGAATGAAACAAGCTCTGAGTATAAATTAAACGACCAGGAAAGAAAAGCTCTGAAAGTAGCTGGTTTAACCTTACTGGTTATGATTCTGGTTCTGGTAGCTTTCTGTCTCCCGGCTAACTCTGTTATGAGAGCTGAGGACGGAACACTGTTAGGAAACTCTCCGTTTATGGAGGGTATCATCCCGATTATCACTGTACTTTTCTTCGTACCGTCTGTTGTATATGGTCATATGACTGGTGTATATCACGGAGAGAAGGATGTCTGCAACGCTATGGGACGTGCCATGGGAACCATGAGCTCCTACATCGCTCTGACCTTTGTGGCAGCACAGTTTATTAACTTCTTTGGTTATACTAAATTAGGAACGATCCTTGCATTAAAGGGAGCTGAGTTCTTCAGAAACTCCGGTATCGGAACTATCCCGACCATGATCTTATTCGTTCTCTTTGCAGCCTTCATCAACCTGTTCATGGGTTCTGCATCTGCAAAATGGGCTCTGATCGCGCCTGTATTCGTACCGATGTTCATGCTGTTAGGTTACACACCGGAGTTCGCTCAGGTTGCTTACCGTATCGGTGACTCCTGTACAAACGTTATCACTCCGATGATGTCCTATTTCGCAATGATTATCGTATTCATGAAGAAATATGATAAAGAGGCTGGTATCGGAACACTGGTTTCCACCATGCTTCCGTACAGTATCTGCTTCCTGATTGGATGGAGTATCCTGTTAGTATTATGGATCGTACTTAACCTTCCGTTAGGACCGGGCGTTGGAATGTTTCTTGGCTAATGGGGCTGAAGCGTTACGATAATTTAAATAACTAGAATTAAGATGTACTCTGGGAATGTTTTATGCGGAATGCATAGACATTCCAGGAGTACATATTTTTTCAAAAAAATTGCATGAAGGAGGAAATAATGAACCAGACAAATATAAAAATTGGACAATTAAGAGATCGCATGAAAGAACTGGGAATCGATGCATACCTGGTTCCGACTGCGGATTTTCATGAATCTGAGTATGTAGGCGAATTCTTTAAATGCCGTCACTTCCTGACCGGTTTCAACGGAACCGCTGGAACGGCTGTTATCACTATGGACAAAGCCGGACTCTGGACAGACGGAAGATACTTTGTACAGGCAGAAGAGCAGCTTTCAGGCAGTGAGATCAAATTATACCGCATGGGTGAACCTGAATTCCCGACTTTGGACGAGTTTTTAGAGGAGGAGCTTCCGGTTGATGGATGCCTTGGATTTGATGGCCGTGTTGTAAACTCTGAGCTGGGATATGGTCTTCAGAACTTACTGCAGGAAAAAAATGTAACAATCAACTGCAGCAAGGATCTGGTAGGTGAGATCTGGACTTCCCGTCCGGCTATGTCCTGTGAGCCTATCTGGAGCCTGGATGTAAAATATGCCGGAAAGAGTACCGTAGAGAAACTTTCAGATCTTCGTGATGCCATGAAGAAAAATAAAGCACAGATTCATCTGATGACGGCTCTGGATGAAATCGCATGGTTATTCAACCTTCGTGGAAACGATATTGTAAATAACCCGGTATTTCTGTCCTATGCACTTATTACACAGGATGAAGCCTATTTATACGTACAGAAAGAAGCTATCAAAGAAGATACTAAGATGGGAAAAGCAGTTTGTGCGGCTTTAGCTGAGGCAAAGGTTCAGGTAAAAGAGTATGCGGAATTCTTACAGGATGTGGCAGCCCTGAAGAATGAGAAGATTCTTCTGGAACGCAAGAAAGCAAGCTTTGCTGTATGCGAGAGCATTGATGCTTCCTGCCGCATCATAGACGAGATGAATCCATGTGCGACCATGAAGGCTGTTAAGAATGCGACCGAGATCGAAAATATGCGTAAGGCCCATTTAAAAGATGGTATAGCTGTTACCAAGTTTATGTACTGGCTGAAGCATACCATCGGAACCTGCGATATGACAGAGATGACAGCGGCTCATAAAATTGAAGAACTGCGAGCAGAGCAGGGCAACTATATCGAGCCAAGTTTCGTAACCATTGCAGCTTACAAGGAAAATGCAGCAATGTGCCATTATCATCCAAGCGATGAGGTATGCAAGAAATTAAAACCGGAAGGTCTTCTGCTGGTAGATTCCGGTGGACAGTATTTAGAGGGAACTACTGATATCACAAGAACCTATGCGTTAGGACCTCTGACCGAGAAGGAAAAAGAGTACTACACAATCGTAGCAGCCGCTATGCTGAAGGTATCAACCATGAAGTTCCTTCACGGCTGCCGGGGAATCAACTTAGACTACACCATCCGTGAAGCATTCTGGAAACGTGGTCTTGATTTTGCACATGGTACCGGACATGGTGTTGGATATCTTTCTAACGTACATGAGAGACCGAACGGACTGCGCTGGAAAGTTGTTCCGGAGCGTCAGGACAGCGCTGTGATCGAGCCGGGCATGATCTGCTCCGATGAGCCGGGTCTGTACTTTGCTGGCGATTTCGGAACCAGAACAGAGAACCTGATCTTATGTGTCGAGGATGAGAAGAATGAGTACGGACAGTTCCTGAAGTTCGAATTCCTGACCAAGGCGCCGATTGACTTAGAGGCACTGGATATACGTTTCATGGATGACGCGGATATCGAGCGTTTAAATACATACCATAAAGACGTATACGAAACCATTTCTCCGTACATGAATGACGAAGAAAAAGAGTGGTTAAAACACGTGACAAGAGAAATTTCAAGATAATATGATGTTACAGTTCAGCCATGCGCTGGTTTGAATGAATATGGAAACAAGAAGATGTCATGGCTGAACTGTAACAATATAATACCTCCTGAATAGATAGAAATAAATTCAAGTCGAACGTCCGTGAGACTTGGCGCGTGATTCAGGTCAGCAAAGCTGGCATATTCCTATCACAATCACTGCGCATGAGATCAAAATCTATTCAGGGGGTATTTTTATTACATCTATTCAGAAATGATTGCAAGATTATTTAATTTCTATTATGATGATATAAGAGTCATTAATGATTAAGAGATGCGGTTCTGTCAGCAGGGGCAGATAAAAATTTCATGGAAGAAGGGTAGTTTTCAAATGAGAAGAATCAATGTTGAAACCATTACACAGAATATCAAAGAAATGTGCATTGAGGCCAACCATTTTCTGTCACCGGATATGAAAAAGGTGTTTGATGAGGCGGCAGCGAGTGAAGAATCTCCATTGGGACGTCAGATTTTAGGCCAGCTGGAAGAAAACTTATGTATCGCTGGTGAGGAGATGATTCCGATTTGCCAGGATACCGGAATGGCAGTTGTGTTTATCAAGGTGGGACAAGATGTACATTTGATCGGCGGTTCTCTGACTGATGCTATCAATGAGGGCGTGCGCCAGGGATATGTAGACGGATATCTCCGTAAATCCGTGGTTAAGGATCCGATTTACCGTGAGAATACGAAGGATAACACACCGGCTATCATTCATTATGAGATCGTAGAGGGTGAGCAGGTAGAGATCACGGTGGCTCCGAAGGGATTTGGAAGTGAAAATATGAGCCGTATATTCATGCTGAAACCGGCAGATGGAATTGAAGGAGTCAAGGATGCTATTCTGACAGCGGTGCGGGATGCGGGACCGAATGCCTGTCCTCCGATGGTAGTAGGTGTCGGAATCGGCGGAACCTTTGAAAAGTGTGCAGAGATGGCGAAGCACGCGCTGACCAGAAATCTGGAAGAGGAATCACCGGTTGAGTATGTGCGTGATCTGGAAAAAGAAATGCTTGAAAAGATCAATAACCTTGGAATCGGTCCTGGCGGTTTAGGCGGACGGACAACCGCCCTGGCTGTCAATATTGAAACCTACCCGACCCATATTGCAGGGCTGCCGGTAGGCATCAATATCTGCTGTCATGTAAACCGTCATGCGCACAGAGTGATTTGATGAATATTTTTAGGATTGCGAAAGTGCGAAGCACATAGCAATCCGGTATCAAAAGGGGAAAAATCTCTTGTGACCCTAACATCATTTGATAGTATGAAAAATGTACTCTCGGAGTCTTTCCTGCACAAAAAGATACCGAGAGCACATAAGATAGATTTGGAGGAAAATATGGATAGAACAATCACAGCTCCAATTGACAGGGAGACATTAAAAAGCCTGCATGCAGGTGATTATGTATATATAAGCGGAACCATCTATACGGCACGTGATGCAGCTCATAAGCGCATGATAGAGACACTGGATGAAGGAAGAGAACTTCCCCTTGATCTGAAAGATAATGTAATTTATTATATGGGACCGTCACCGGCCAGAGAGGGCCGTCCGATTGGTTCTGCAGGTCCGACCACAGCCAGCCGTATGGATAAATATACTCCAAGACTTCTGGATCTCGGCATGGGAGCCATGATCGGAAAAGGAAAGAGAAGCCAGGCAGTCATCGATGCCATCGTTCGCAATGGTGCCGTTTATTTTGCGGCAGTGGGCGGAGCCGGAGCGATTCTTTCAAAGTGCATTAAGGAATCGGAAGTGATTGCATACGATGATCTGGGAACAGAGGCGATCCGAAAATTGACGGTAGAAAATATGCCTATGATCGTGGTAATTGATTCCAAAGGAAACAATCTTTACGAGACCGCAGTAAAGGAATATCAGAGATAGGATAATAAGATATCAGATGTGGGATGACTCCCATCCCGCAGCAAGAATGAAGATGCATTTTTGAGTTTTATGAAGAGAGGTTATTGGCTGTTTTGCAAATAACCTCTCTTTTGTCGTGAAGAATAAAGTTATAATTGATAGAGATAAACCATGATTGGCATGGTTATCATACAAAGCAGAGTGGTAATTACGTTAATGGCACCAGCATAGCGGGCATCTTTTCCATATACCTGAGCCATCTGCGTGATTGTGGAGGCGGATGGGGTGATTGTGGCTAACAGGGTGACAAGCAGAATTTGTGAACCATTCTCAGCAAAAGAAGCAAGGCCGCTGAATTTAAGAAGTAAAATTGTCAAAAGCGGTACACCGATGAGCCGCAGAATCGTGACAAGTCCAATATGGGGAAAAGCCAGAATTTCCTGGGGCGTGGTTCCGGCAATCAGCATTCCTGAGATCAGCATGGCCAAAGGACCAATCATGCTTCCCAGGGAGCGGACAGCGCTGTCCACTGGACCGGGAAGTGAAATCTGTGCCAAGAATAGAAAAATACCGAATAGAATGGCAATCATATTTGTATTTGTTATGATTTTTTTAAAATCAGGCTTCTTTTCTTCACAGATCATCATTTTGCCATGACTCCAGAGAAGAAAAAGCTGTACAGAGACGTAGGCGCTGGAATAAATAACCCAGTCTGGTCCTAGAATAGAGGAAACAAGCGGTATAACAAGATTTCCTGCATTAGAGTAGATGATAGAGGCTTTTTCAACTCCGTTAAGATGAAGAAGAGGTCCTATAAAGTAAAAAAGGACAATCAGGATGAGATGGATCAATACAGCAGCAGCCACCGCCAAAAGAAGCCCATTTAGGATGGAAGGGCTGCAGCTGACCTGAAAAGCAGATAAAATCGAACAGGGGACTACGATATAGACAGACAGGCGTGAAAGAATGCGGCTGTCATCTGAGCGGCAAATGCCAGTCTTTACCAAAACAAAGCCTAAAAACATGATGATAAATAATGCCGCAATTTTACCAACTAAAATTCCAATGGACATAATACTTTTGCTACCTCCTCATAACAGGGCATAGAGACAGAATATTTTTTTGCAAGTCGGAGGGGCTCCATGACAAGTCCGTCCAGTTCCGATGGTTTTCCTTCCATTATGTCACGCTGCATGGAAGTGGTGGCATCGGCAGATAAGTTGGAAAGAATCTCCAGATTTATTTTTACATAGTCTTTTTCAAAGGGATATCCCATGGCAGCAGCCAGAGCGCTGATTTCACGAATCATGGATTTAAATAATTCACGGGCAGCTCCTTCCTTTTGAAAATCTCCGGCTACGGCATGAAGGTAGACTCCGGCAGCTCCGATAGGGGAGACATAGGAAAATTTCTCCAAAGCATCCCTTTGGATATGGGTGGATAAAACTCCATCGATACCGCTTTCGCAAAGATCCGATTGAATGGCTGATAAAATCGGAGAAATATAGGAAGGATCCCTGGGACCGAAGACAACCCTTAAGATAGGACCGTGCTGAACCAGAACACCGGGATGTTCTAAGGATGCAGAAACATAGATGCATCCATCCAGAACGGCACAATCCGGTAATTCTTTCTGCACCCTGGCACCGGTTCCATATATATTTAAGATGGGAATAATAATTGTGCGGGGACCAGCGGTCTGTCGGATAAAAGGAAGGACGGAATCAAGGGAATATTCTTTTACGCATATAAAGATAACCTCCGGAGCCAGGGAAAGAGCACAGGATTCTTCCATGGATAATGCACGAACCTCAAGATGTTCTTCCGTCTGATCCCAGAGATGACGAATGATGAGACCGTTATTACGCATAGCATCAAGGTTGGAACCACGGGCAATGAATGTAACATCCTTTCCAGCTTTTGTAAGAGCAGAGCCAAGAATTCCACCAGTACCGCCGGCTCCCAGGATCATATATTTTAAATTCATAAAAAACTCCTTTCTGAATCTTAATCTGGATTAGGCGTTTGCGAAACGCTACAAGCCGCATAAATACGGCATTTTTTGTCACCTAAAAACAAATAACTCCTCACCGGATATGGTATAATAGAGTTGCTAAAAACT
>ENA-ORRR01000103-ORRR01000103.1-human-gut-metagenome-genome-assembly--contig:-NODE-103-length-89707-cov-143.695_pt1 | contig 89707 bp, 81 predicted proteins | sample MGYA00242182_ERZ509148 | MGnify/ENA primary metagenome ERZ509148 (study PRJEB26280, sample SAMEA2338674) | human gut metagenome | biome: human gut; feature: human-associated habitat; material: faeces... | reverse complement strand
ATAACCTCTAGTTATACTCTCTATAACTTTTCATTATAATCTCTATAACTTCTTGTTATACCACTATCAGTTTCAGTCATAGCATCATCTTCTCAATCTCATTCATTATAACCTTTAGTTATACCAGTGTTATCGTCAGTTCTATCGTCATCAATACTAACTCTAACAGTATTATCAAGTCTAATAAGACTTCTAGTCATAATGACCAATAGCATTAGTTCTAGTTAATAATAGCACTATTAATATTATCAGTATTATAATGACTATTAATACTAGTAATGCTAATATTGCTGGTCATATTACTAATGATATTCTTAATATTCTTGATATTACTGATTCTCTTTATACTAATGATACTCTTGATACTATTGATATTTATTATACTCGTGGTAAGTTAATTCCTATTGCTATAACTATTTTAGTTATTTTAATATAGCTATTGATTATTAGTTAGAGTTATAATATAAATAAATTATAATATATTTGGAGTATTATATCTAATTATTATATTTGTCGTGTTGTTCAGTAGAGTAATATTGCTACTGATAATAATATTAATCTTAAACTTATAAGTGTTATGGTAAATTTTGATAATGTTACTAGTAATGTTCAATCTAAGCCTAGAAAGAAAACTATGGCTGAAAGTTTAGAAGAAGCTAAGCAAGAGGGTAAACTTGTTGTTCCTGAAGAAGATACACAAGTTAATGCTGTTGTTAGTAGTGAAACTGTTCAGACTAAGAATAAAGCTAGGAAGAAGAAACAAAGTAAAGTTCGTAAACAGGAAGAACAAACTACTGTTGTTAATCAAGCTAATGAAGATAATGATTTTAAAGATGCTAAGACTGATAAACGTGGTGTTCCTGTTGGAATTAATGTTCCTCAACATATTCTTGATGTAGTTTGTATTGTTAAATTCAATGCTGCATTTAGACGCCATACTTCTCTTAATATTCTTCATACTCTTGAAGATGATGGAAGAATATATAACTCTAAAGGTGCTTATGTTGACTTCTTATGGAATAAGTTTAGAGTTACTGCTGATGGTGGACTTCGTAGAGAATATAGATATACAGATGATTTATTTATTGATGCTTTAGTTAAAGCTCATGCTGATGTTGCTAGTGATAGTCAGCGAGTTATTGGTATTATGATTGATACTGAAACTGAACTTCATAAAAAGAATAAAGATTCTGAAGCTAGCTAAGTTTGTAGTATAGACTCCCCGTAGAGGATGGATAGTGCTGTTGGGCTTGTTAAAGCTAATTCTCATTTGTCTGTCATTTTTATCCATTTTGTTTATTGGGTTTGTTATAGTTAACTAGTTGATGATAATCATCTTCTACTCGGAGTTTATTTTATATATAAAGATATGGAAAGAACTGATATTTATTTTGTTGAAGATGATACATATTTCAATAATAATGTTGAAGGTGTTGAAATTCATGCAGAATGTCTAAGTCAAGATTTTGATGATATTGCTTGGGAACCAATAGTTGATGATAGTCCTATTGTTGACCCTGAAAATGATGTTTTTGGTTATTATGATTAAATAAATAAAATTATGGAACATATTAATATTAAAGTTATTCTTGATGAAATTTTTGGTAAATCTTGTGATAGTATTACTTGTGATACCTATAAATATAAAGAAGATTGCGAACTTATTAATAAATTCATTAATGATATTAAAGATAAAGGTTTATCTCCAAACCAATATGTTAGAGGTTTAGCTTTATTTGTATATGTTCTTAAAGAACAAAAATATATTAATGATTTTGGTAAAACTCAAGAAGATATTATTAAACTTGCTACTGAAAATGGATTTGAACTTGATTGGCTTATTAATCATTGGGATAGTATAATTGAAGATAAAGATATTCTTAAACCTATTATTGCTGTTTTTCCTAAATATGCTAAAGATATGATTATTAATATTGTTGAAGCTAATACTAAAATTAATCATTTGATTGCTCAACATATTATTGATACTTCTAATGCAGAATATAAGGAAATTATTAAAATGGTTAATCAATCTGTTGATAATAATAAACAAGAGAATAAGTTTAAGAATTTTAGCGATGATGAAATTTATGCTGAACTTAAACGTAGAAAAGCAAATAAATCTGCTAAATAATCCCACATAAGTTTTTGATTTTATTTCTAATACTACTGTCTGTGAAGATAGTAATATTATTTCACTTGCTGATGATGGAGGAATTGAACTCCGAAACTATGATATTGTTATTATTCATTTTAATTTATTAAAATTGTAAGTTTTGTAATAGTACGGTCTGTGAAGATAGTGCTATTAATATTTATCATAGTCCAAGTGTTATATGTCATATTTTATTTGGTGTTAATTATTCTATTATTATTGATTGTGAAATTAGTAATAATAATGTCTGTGTCAAACATTTCGTTTTATATGATTTCGTATTTGTAGATTTGCCTAGTATTATCTGTGAAGATAGTGCTAGGCTTTTTAGTATGTATATTATTAATTTTAAATATATTATTAAAATGGATAATTTTGATTCTTTTATTTTTGATGGTCTATTAGATAGATATATTGAAGAACAAGCTAAGTTTAAAAAAGGACAAGTAGTATATATGGAATATACTTATCAATATCATAATCAAACTAAGCTTGGTATTTGTGTTGGTATTGTAACTGAAGTTGGAATTACTAAAATCGAACGTACAGTAGGTAATAATAAATATATTAATTATCCTATTGTATATACTGTAACTCATGCTAAAGGTGTTAGTAGTTGTGTTAGTGAATGTAAACTTGGTTCTGTATCTGAACATATTCTTAAAGAACGTCTTAAACGTGATGGTAAGAATAATGAACAGAATAATGAGGCTGCTACAAATGACTAGCTATTTACGCTCATGGTACATTCACAGATACGGTTCTTTTGCTCTCTGTTGAATTTTCATATATAATCTGATTAATCTATCACGATTAATATTGAGTTCAATACAGGGCAAAAGAACTAGCTAATAAATGTTAAACTAAAAATTTAATACAGTTATGACAGTTAAAGAATTTGATGAAAACAAAGATATTTTCATTGAAGATTCTTATTATGGAGAATTAGCGGTTACAACTATTAAAAATGATGATAATGACGTTGTAATTACTACTGTGGCAACTGATATTTTTAATATATTTTTATCATGAATTACATTACTTATAAACAAATTGATGGTACTATTACATCTGGATTTAAAGTTAAACTTTATGATATAGTTACTTTGAATACTGGTTATTGGAAAGATAAACTTGCTATTGTTCTATATATTAATGAAGATAAAAAACAAATTAAAGTTCGTATTATTGAATGTGGTATGAACTTAACTCTTAAAGTTAAAGATGTTCAATTTGTTAATCATAATAATAGAACTGCTGCTCGTTCTTATATTGATTTATGTAATAAACTATCTAAAGCCTTTCGTGATAAATATACTGATAAACAGTATATAAAAGATAATTGGTTTACTGATAAGTTTATTATTAATGATATAACTGCTGATACTATTGCTAAAGGTACTGGTCAATATATTACTAATACTGATAGTGATAGATATTCTGTTAGTGCTATTATGTGGCTTAGTGATATTAAAGATTATATAGATGCTTTACTTAAATATGGTGATTTTGATTTTGTTGCTAAGGCATTTAAAATATATAATATTACTGATACTAGATTTGAACTTATTCGTAAACTTTATCATTATTTCTATGATTGAAAATGTTTCTCATTTTATACTTGGTATGATATTTGGTTTATCTGTATATCTTTTTATAAGAATTAGCATTGTTAGTAAAAACTAGATAGACTTATTAGAGATATCGACGATACTCAAAATTGGATTAGAAAGATTCAAATTGATATTTGCGATATTAATAAACAATGGGAAGTTAAAAGAGATAGAGATAGAAATAGACTAGATAGAATTGAAGATAGGATTGGTAAACTTGCTAGTGATTTTAATGATATTATTAGAAAGAAAGTTTAATGACTAGCTTGCTTCCATCCTCTACGGGGGGTCGCCACGGAGCGTAGCGTAGTGGCTCTACTAATATAACTATTATTGAATTTATTATAGTTTTAACTATTAAATATAATTGTTTTATTAATCTTTAAAAATGTAAAGTACTTATGAAAAAGTATGATGAAGTTTCTGTTGTTCGTCAACTTAATAATGTTGGCGCTGTTATTGGAATCAATTCTGCTAGTAAAGTTATTAAAGTAGCTAAGAATAGTTCTATTGGTAATGGAACTAGTGGTAAAATTGATTTTCTTACTCATTATTGCGGTTATTATCTTGAATATGTTGATGTTGTTCAACAACAAAAAGAACGTGATGAAGAGATTGCTGCTAAGAAAGCTGCTAAAAAGGCTGCTCGTAAAGCTAAATTTGCAGAGGATAATACTTTTAAAGGTATTACTCGTGCTGTTGATAAACGTATGCGTACTATTAAAAGAAAGTAGTATGTTATGGTTAGCTTTAAATTCTCATTTGGAGTTGTAGGTAAATCCAAAGAGAAAGGAATAGTCAATAAATATGTTATTATAGTTGCTAAATGTGAAGGTATTATTAGATATATTGATGATACTTATAAAGTAGAATACAATGGCAAACTATATAGCATTACAGGTGAAAGTTACAGAACTAAAGGAAAGAAAGTTGTTTATGCTCGTCGATTAGATGAATATAATCATAGAATTAAAATTATAAGAGATAGTGAAAATAGAAAAACTGTTGATACTAGATTTTATATTCCTTTTGCTACTGGACTTATAGCTAAAGGTAAAATTGTTAAAATGCCTTTTGCTAAGGAATTGTTTCATATTACTACGTGTTATAATCGTGGTGATAGTGAATCTACTATTTTAGCTTTTCAAGAATGGAAAGAATATGAAGATAAAGTTAAAAATAATCTTATTGATATAAACAACGAATTGTAATGATTGGTAATCTTAATATTGCTAATAGTAATAGAAAAGATACTAACATTAAGTTTACTAAAGACCAAGAAATAGCTGTGCATGAACTTATTGAGTTTCTTGCACAGCCTTGGGATGAGAAGAAATATATTAATGCTCTTTGTGGTGCTGGAGGTACAGGTAAGACATTTGTTATTAAATATATTATTAATAATTGCAAATGGTCTGGTGGTGTTATAGGCTGTGCTGCTCCTACACATAAAGCTTGTAGAGTTCTTAGTAATTCTATTGGTGGAAAAGAAGTTAATACAATTCAATCATTGTTTGGTTTTAGACTTGATGTTAATATTGAAAATTTTGACCCTGAAAATCCTGCCTTTAATCCTGTTGGAAAAGATAAACTAGATGGTCTTAAAGTTTTAATTATTGATGAAGCTTCTATGCTTAATGCTAAACTTGTTAAGTATATTAGTAATAAATGTAAGAAGCTTCAAATTAAAGTTATAATGCTTGGTGACTCTAGTCAGCTTCCACCTGTTAATGAGAAAACTAGTCAAGCTTTTCTTATTGCTAGTAATACTTATTATCTTAAAGAAGTTGTACGACAAGGAGATAATAATCCTATTAGTAAACTTCTTAAACTTCTTCGAGAAGATATAGATAATAAGAATGGATGGAGATTTCTTGATTATATATCTAAAAATAGACAAGATTATAATGAAGAAACTAAAGGATTTTATGTTTGTGGTCAAACTGAATTTTCTGATTTAATTGATGCTTGTTTTAATGATGAAGAATATACTAAAAATATTGATTTGTATCGTATTATAGCTTATACTAATAGTCGTGTTGCACAATGGAATAACCATGTTAGACATATGATTATTCAAGATGCTGATAAGAGCCTTATTACTCGTAATGATTTAATAATGAGTTATATTACTGTTGTTAATGTTTTTAATGATATTATTATAAACAATAGTGAAGAATATATTGTTAAAGATATTGTTGATACAGTTGATAATGATTATGAGTTTAAAGGATTTCTTATTAAGTTTCAAGCTATTCATGGTGGAAGTGTAACTCAACCTCTATTTGTTATTGACCATTATGATAACTATACATTTCAGATGTATTATAAAAAGTTGACTAGTCTTATTGATGATGCTAAAAAAGCTAGTAGTTCTGAACGTGGAAGTAAATGGAAACAGTATTTTGATTTTAAACGTAAATATCTTATCGCTTCTAATATTACGAATAGTAATGGTAAGATTTTATTTAGTAGAGATTTAGATTATGGTTTTGCAATTACTTCTCATAGAGCACAAGGTTCTACTTATAAAAATGTATTTGTAGATATTAACGATATGATTTATGATAAGTATGGACATCCTTATACTAATAGAGATGAAATGCTTCGTAGATTATATGTTGCTTGTTCTCGTGCTAGTAATCAATTAGTATTATCTTATGGCAAGTAAAACTGTTGACGAATATCCTGATTGTGAACAATGTCCAAATCGTATATTTAATACAGGTAAGTATATACAAGGTGGTAGAGGAAGTATTCATGGGGATATTGTTTTCCTATTTCCTAGAGGTGATAGAAATTATTGTGAAGGTTATCAATTATTCACTGATATTGGTAATCTTTATGATGAATATTCTGGACGTAATAACACTGAAGATGTATATATGACTTATAGTATTAAATGTGCTTGTTCTAATAATTATAATACATATCTTACTGCTATTGATAAATGTCGTAATATTCTATGGAAAGAATTATCTAGAATTAATTATAAGTATCTATTTATATTTGGTGATGCTTATCTTAGTATTAGTAATAATCATATTCCTAGATTTATGGCTACTGGTGGTAAGTATATATTTAATAATTATTCGCCTTTTGTTAAATTTAAAGATGATAATCTTTATCATATGTTTAAACAGCGTTTTGCTGATGATGTTAATTGGGTTACTAAAAATAGAAATAATTATGGTATAGTATAAATGATTAATTGTATAGCTTATGATGTTGAAGTTTTAAGAAATTTCTTTTCTGTTACTTTTGTTAGTATTAATAGTTATCTTAAAGTTTTTAAAGATTGTGTTAATGCTGATAATAAAGCTATTCCTTTAGTTCAAAAACTATCTGTTGAAGAAATTAAAACTCGTCTTGAAACTGTTGAAAAACATAGTTTTCATATAACAGATAAAGATGATAGTCAATTACTTTCTATGATAGATTATATTAATAAGACTAGATGTTATAAGGATTCTAATGGAACTATTATTCGTACTGACTTGTATGGATTTAATAATTTCAATTATGATAATCTTATGATTGCTGCTTTACTTAGTTTTTATATGCGTACTAATAGTACGAAAGAACTTATTAATAAGTTATATGAAACTAGTAAAACTATTATTTCTAGTCAAGATGATAAAGATAAATTTAAAACTGATTTTTATCTTAATAGTCTTAGAAAATATAAACTACCATTTACAGGTATTGATGTAATGCGTATATTTGCTCTTAATAAAGCAAGTGTAATTGTAGATAGTAAAACAGGTGAACGTAAACCTGTTCCTAAAGGTTTAAAACAAACTTCAATTAATCTTCAATGGTATGAACTTCTAGAATATGAACTTCCTGATATTGATGAAGAAGAAGCTGAACTATATAATGAAATTCCTAGTCTTAAAGGGATGAATGTTAAACAGCTTAATAAACTAGTAGATAAATGGGATAGATTTATTCTTGATAAGTATATTGAACCTATGATGTATTATAATCTTAATGATGTTTTCATTGTAGCTGAAATAGTTCGTCTTTATCCAGAAGAAATTAAATCTCGTTATGCTATTAGTAAAGCTTATGATGTAGATGTTCTTAATTCTAGTCGTAGTAAAACTGCTGATATTCTTTTTGAGAAATTTTATAGTAAATTTAGTGGTCTTGCTCCTGAACAATGGAAAGGTAAGAAAACTGAAAGAACTGCTATGAGTTTTAAAAAGGTTATTTTTCCTTTTATTAAATTCAAAACTAAACCTATGCAAGATTTTCTTGATGAATGTCTTAAAACTACTATTTATAGAGTTAATAAAGATGCGTTTAGTAAAGAAGTTAAAATTGGAAATGTAACTTATACTGTTGCAACTGGAGGTTTACATAGTCAAGATAATCCTGTTGAACTTTGGAGTAGTGGAAGAGAATTATTTCCATCCTCTACGGGGGGTCAACACGATGTTCTTAATGACGATGATTATGTTTATATTCATGCTGATATTAATAGTATGTATCCTAGTATTATTGCTGCTCATAAAGTAGCTCCAGCTCATCTTGATACTAATGCTTTTTGTAATCTTATTGGTTGGCTTAAAAATAAGAGAGTTGAAGTTAAACACAGCAATGAAGATATTGTTGATGGAATTGATAGAGATACTTTAGCTTTAGTTTTAAAGATTGTTATTAATTCTGTTTATGGTAAACTTGGATTTGAAAACGGTAATCTTTATGATAGATTAGCTGTACTTAAAACTACTATTAATGGACAGTTAATGATGCTAATGTTGGTTGAAGAATTAGAATTACACAATATTCATGTGTTAAGTGCTAATACAGATGGTATTGTTATTAAACTTTATAAACGAGATATTGATACTTATAATAGTATTAAAAATATTTGGGAACAAACTACTAAACTTAAGTTTGATACTGATTATTATCATTGTCTTGTTAGTAGAGATATAAATAATTATCTTAGCCAATTTAGAGTTATTAAAAATGGTGTTCATAAACTTAAGCTTGAATCTAAAGGTGCTCTTAATCCTATGATGTATTCTTTAGATTTAACTAAAGGTTATTCTATGCCTATTGTTGCTCAAGCTATTGAAAACTATTTTCTTAAGAATAAACCTGTAATGGATACTCTTCAAGAAGCTACTAATATTCTTGATTTTTGTCTTACTCAAAATGTAGGTAAACAATTTCATGTAGAAGAAACTAAGATTGAAAATGGACAAGTTACTCATGTTATTTGTCAAAGATATGTTAGGTTTTATGTTTCTAATAGAGGTTATATTATTGAGAAAGTTCATAATGATAATGGTTCTCGTAGTAGAATGGCAGCTGGTTCTGTTGTAACAGTTATTAATAGTCTTGATGATAAAGATATTTCTCTTAGAGATATTAATTTTAAATTTTATTATCAAGAAGCTATGAAGATTATTAATCCTATCAAACTTAAAATTTCTCCTAAAGGTAAAGGTAAAAGTAAAATTAAAAAATATAGCGGTATGTATAATCCTATTTTTAATGAAGATGATTTTGGATGAAAAATATAGTTGAAGAATCATATAGTAAACTTATTAATAAATGGGGTTCTAAAGATTATAAAGGTGTTGGAACTATCCATTGTGTTCAACCTCTTGATTATTCTGAAATTATAAGTAGAGTTATTACTCTGATGAGGAATAAAAATCCTAATCTTAAAATACTTATTGTTACAGATAATTGGAAGAGAAGAACAGAAATTGTTGATGGTCTTAAAAATCATAATATAAATATAGATACTATTAATATTCTTACTCATACTTATGTTAATAGTAGATATAATTATAGTTATGATATTTCTATTGTTGTTGGAGTTAATGAATGGAATCTTTCTTGTAATACAGTTTTTAATCATGCTAGATTTAAACTTATGATTATAACTAAAGATACTATTGATACTGCCAAGCTAAAAGAAATTTATACTAATATTCCACCTATTAATGATAATATAAGTTCTAGTGGTATTAATGCTATGCGGGCTTTACTCCCCGTAGAGGAACACAGAGAGCAAATTTTGTTTGTTAATCAAGATGATATTACTAATTATAATAAATATACTGAGTTTATTACTCAAACTATTCAAGTATTTGGTAATCTTGATAATATTAAATGTGCTCGAAATGGTACTCAAGATGGACGTAGTGCTATGCAATATATTACAGAAATAGCTGAATATAATGGATGGAGTGCTGATATGGATATGACTAATCCTTTTAGTAAACAAATTGATGAATGTTATAATCCTCTTGTTCTTGCTGAACGAGTTAAGACTTTTTATAATATTGTTCGTGAACGTATGCTTATATGTTCTGATAATGTTTGTAAGCTAGAAAGAATAGTTGAAATTATTAAAGATAATCCTGACAAACGATTTCTTATTATTAGTAAGAGAGGTGAATATGCTGCTACTGTAACTAAATATATTAATGATAAATTAGGTGAAATTTGTGGTGATTATCATGATAAAATTGAGGATAAAGTTCTAGTTGATGATAATGGTATTCCTGTTTTGTACAAGTCTGGAAGCAAGAAAGGACAGCCAAGAATCATTAAATCTAAGGCTATTTCCACGCTGAATTTAAAGTCTTTTAATGATGGCTTATTAAGAGTATTATCTATAAAAAATAATTCAACTGACAGCCTAGAAACAAGCGTAGACGAATGGATTTTAACCTCACCTTTATGTGATACAATAGATGAACTTATTTATCGTTATAATAATGTTAATTGTAGTCAATCAAAACTTAAAGTACATAAACTTTATATAGCTGGTACTATTGAAGAAGCAAGTCTTAAAAAGGAAAAGTTATCAGTTAACCATGAAGTTATACAGAATGTTAATTCTGATATTAGTGCTCAAAATTTTGATGATATTGTTTGCTAGTATAGATATAATAGTTACATTTGTTGTGTAATCAAAATCGCTCTTTGATAGAATGGACGAAGATAAAGAAGTTAAAGTTAATGATACTACTGTTGCTGTTAGTAATAGTGGTATTGAAAAACAACATGGTGTTCAACATTCTGTTGCTCCATATCAGCTTAATTATATGAGTGAAGCTGAAATTGCAAGTCTTGAAGTATTTATCAAACGTGTTATGCGTAGTGATAAATGTGGTATTAAGTCTGTTGAAGATGGTCTTGCTATTGCAATGAGGGCTAAAGACCTTAGACTTCCATTTTCTACTTGCATTGAACATATTCATGTAGTTCAAGGTAAAACAGGTGTTGATGTTCACATTATTAAGGCATTACTTGTCAAAGGCAGCGTGAGTTGGGAAAAAGTAGATAATTATCGCGCTCTGTACGAATATACAGATGGCTTTAATGCTTATGATGAAGATAAACTTCCATCTGACTGTATTAAGTGTCTTACTCCCAAAGAGGCACAAACTAAAAATGCAGAAGATAAAGACCATGAACATATATATGTTTATCCTGTTAAATATTATAAAGATTATAATGGTAATGTATATAAAGAATATCAACTTAATGGTAAGTTTGAAATAGCTACTAATACTAATGAAGCTAAACAAATTGCTTCTACTGGTAAAGTTCCTGTTTATAGAATACCTGCTGTTCCTATTGATTATATTACTAGTTATCGTTTTTATCGTAAAATTGGAGAACGTAATATGATTGCTACTGGTGAGTTTACTTATAAAGATGCTATTGTTGCTGGATGTTTTGAAAAAGATACTTATAAGAAATATCCTAAAATAATGATAAGTCATAGAGCATTTGTTTATGGTGCTCGTGAAATTGCTAATGATTTAATTATGGGCTGTTTAAGCACAGAAGAATTAAAGACTATGCAAGGTATTGATTTGAGTAATGAAGATATTATTGATATTACTGAAATTCAATAACATAAACAAACTAGAGAAATTATTATTAAACAAAACAGTCGTATGACTGATATTATTCACTTTTAAATTACAAAAATTATGAAAGACTTTAAGAAAGGTTTGAGTTTTGGTATGGGTATTGTTAATGCTGGTCAAAGAGCAGTTAGTGAAGAACCTGAATTGATAGCTGTTTCTACTCCTGGTAGTTTCCGTATGACTGCCCAAGTTTCTAAGGCTCTCGGCATTGCTCATGGTGAATATGTAATGTTCATTAATAACTGTGCAAATATTGATAATGCTATTATCAATAAAGTACCCGAAGTTGTTGCTTTCTGTGAAGAACAAGGTTTGGATATTGAATCTCCTGAAGCTGCTATGGCTGTTCATGCTGAATTTGATATTTGGGCTTTGGCTAAAGGTATTGCTGAATTAGACAAGAATGGTAATCCTTGCACTACTCGTGTTCGTATGACTAAGAATGATAAGATTAAGTATGTTAATACTTATTTCCAAGAAACTCTTGAAGGTGCTTTATCTTCTTCTAATGAAGAACTGAAAGCTGCTCTTGGTCGTGAAGGTATTACCGAAAATGAACAGAAAGAACTTTTGGTTAGCTGTATTCAAGGTGATGAAGTTGTTAAAGTTAAAGGTTCTAAATGTGCTAATACTGCTGCTTTGTCTGGTATTGGTGTAAATCTTAACTTTACTGATTCTAATGTTTGGAAACAGTTAAAATCTAATATGACTGATGAAGAAGCTACTTCTAAGAATCGTGTTTATACAGTAGATATTGACAACTTGCAAGAAGCTGTTGTTAATAACGGTCATAAAGATATTGTTGTTAAGATTGCAATGCTTACCGAATATAAAGATGAAGAACCTATTCGTATCGGTAAGAAAGCTGAAAAAGAAGAAACTGCTGAATAATCAAATCTTCGTCCTAGAAATATAGTATCTTGAACATAGAGCTGCATTGTTAGTATTGCTAATAGTGCAGCTCTTATTTTATCTAATAATTCTTTTAATTACTTTAATTATGTCGACAGAAAAAGAAATTAAGAATGAAGCTACTGTTGTAGCAAGTGCTGAACAAACTGCTAATGCAGAAGTACAAACTCCTAAAAAACGTAGAGGTAGAGGTATTAATAATGATTTACGTGATGTAACTCGTAAAAAGTTTGATGAACGTACTGATTGTAATAAAGCTAATGGCTTGTTTATTGGTCATCTTGAAGATGTTAAAGTTGATTGGGCTACACTGAAAGATGATGTTCAAGGTATGCCTTCATTTGCTGGTATGAGTATTCCTTATCTTACATTTACTTTTGCTAGTAATCATGAAAATATCAATGAACGTCGTTATGTAACTCAACGCCTTCTTCCTGCTGAAAGTAATGTTGAAACTATTCCTGGTGGTAAAGGTGCTTGGAAAGTTGATAACATTTTCCGCTTTATGAAACATATATATAATGTATTTGTTCTTAAAGGTCGTGATTTAACAGAAGAGGAAATTGATGCTCTTACTTTGCCTTTTGAAGATTTTGATGAAAATATGCAGTATGTACCTGTTGAGGCTGAAGAAGTTATAGCTGGTTATAAGACTGTATTTGAAAATTATGTTAAGTTACTTAACAATAATGGTAAACCTGTTTATAATGATGCTAAAGGTAAACCTATTACTATTTGGATGAAGCTTCTTCGTTTCGTTAAGAATGATGGTAAATGGCGTGCTGTTGTTGGAAGTAAATCTTCATTTGGTGATTTAGGATTTCCTACATTTATCAATGATGGAGTTATTGAACTTTATAAAGAACAATCTGCTCCTAGTTTGCATATTGATCCTTATAAAGAAAGTATTGTTTATCAAAAATCTGCCGAACAAGCTAAACAGCCAAATGTTGCTATGCCTGGTGTTGGTGTAATGCCTGGTGTTCAAACTGCTACTCCTATAAATTCTGTTAGTGGATTTAATGGCGGTGGAGATTTTAGTCCATTTGGTGGTGGTAATGATGCTGCTGGTGCTTTTGTTAATCCAACAGAAGATTTGCCATTTTAAAAAATTAAAGTTAGTTAAATAGTTGTATGTAAGAGGATTGGGTACTATTTTAGTGCCTAGTCCTCTTTTTTTATATGTTCACGATAAAGGTCAAATTAGAAATATTATGAAAAGAAATATTAGTAATACTATTTTAACTAAAGATTATATTTTCTCTAAAGTTAGTCAAATTACTATTTTTAGCACTTATACTGGAATTAGTGTTGAAGATATACAACATTGTATAGATACAGGAGAATTTATATCTAGTCCTTTTCGTGAAGATACTCATCCTAGTTTTAGTTTTAGATATGATAATAAGAATAAACTTAAAGGAAGAGATTTTGCTGGATATTGGTGGGGAGATTGTATAGATGCTGCTGCAACTGTACTCTCTGAAATTGTTCATAAGCAAATTGATATTTCTATTAAAAGTCAATTTCTATTTGTTCTTAAACATATTGCTTATACTTTTAGAAATATTATTTATGGACAAGATAAAGATGAAAACAACGATTATGATATTGCTAGGGCTATTAGTAATGTACGTAATCATAAACCTATTATTGAACTTGTTACTCGTCCGTGGAATAATTTAGATGCTAAGTATTGGGGACAATTTGGTATTAATCTTAATTTTCTTAATACTCATTTTGTTTATCCTGTTGACCAATTTTATATTAATCGTTCAATTAATCCTATTCCTAAATATTTTTACGATAAAGATAAAACGGATTTATGTTATGGATATGTTCTTGGACAAGATAAAAGAGGAATAGTTAATGTTAAACTGTATTTTCCAAATAGGAATAAGAAAACTGAAGTTAAGTTTATAACTAATAGTAATACTATTGAGGGAGTTATTAATCTTGAATTAGATAATTATGACGTTATTATTATAACTAAATCTACTAAAGATAGATTAAGTCTTGAATGTTATCTAAAGAGTATTAATCATTCCATCCTCTACGGGGGGTCTACCCTTGAATCTAAAACTATTGGTGTTGTTAATATTCCACATGAAACTTATAAACTTCGTCAAATTGAATATGATTGGCTTCGTAGTAAACTTAATCGGAATGGTTTTCTTATTAGCCTTATGGATAATGATAGAACTGGTCTTATGGAAGCTATAATTCTTAAGAATGATTATGATATTATACCTATTATTATTCCTAAAGAACTTGGTGTTAAAGATTTTGCCGAATTGAGAAGTAGTTATTCTACAAATGTTATTAATGAATTAACTCAACAAGTTGTTAAATATATAGAAGATAATTATGGAGAAGAAACTGAATTTACTTGGGATACGGAAGAAAGTAATACTTTGCCATACTAAAAGTCTAGCTGGTGTTACCTATACTGTTATGCGTCCAATTACTGAAGAGGATGAACAAAATCTTGATAAATGGGAATGTATTAATGTAGATGGTAAACGTATTGATAAAAAAGATATTTATTGTTATGGAGAAATTAATCTATCTTCTAATGATGATGTTGAATATATCAAAAAGTTTAGCTTACTTGATACTGATAATGGTGGAACTGTTCATAGTAATTTTAATTATCAAGAAGGTTATGCTCTTGTTGAAGGAATAGCTAAAACTTATCCTACATTTGATATTATTGAATGGTTTAAATATAATCATTGTCTTATAGGTAAACCAACTCATATTATTATTTATAAATGTAAGAAAGAAAATCTATGATAATAAAAGGATATGAAGAAAAGCTAGATGATAGAGATATTAGATATATTAATTATGTTATTGATAAATCTACAATAGTTGATGCAATTGAATCTTATATTAAAGATTTAGATTGTACTACTATTTATCCTGATGGTTCTCGTCCTAGACAAACTATTAATTATGGTTATCGTATTACTATTTCTAGTATTGAATATATTCTTGATAAACTTTATCTTGTTCTAGAACATCATCCAGAAAAAGCTCAAAGTCATATTGATTATCGTAATACTATTATTAAAAGAATTATTGATATACATGAAAAAAATCTTGATTTCGAGAGAAGAAACCCAGTACGATATTATAGTAAAGAACCAAGGAAACGCACTAGAAGTGCTAGCAGAGTTAATCAATCAAAAGATGTCTTTACAGGTAAACCCATTGATGTTAGCACCGGTATTGCAAAGGCTATTAAGCCTAAAAAGGAAACGATTGCTCAGCGTAAAGCTAAACTTCTAGGTGGTAAAGCTGTTAGTTTTGCATTTAATGATTTAAAAATAAGTGAACATAATGAATAAACTTTATCGTAGAAATAACAATGGTGTGCCTACTGTTTGGTGGGCTGAACTTGACAGTGGTACTAATAGTATCACTGTTTTTTATGGTCTTGTTCGAGGTAATATTCGTAAAGAAGTTTATGCTGTTACTCAAAAAGATGGTCAAAAAGAACTTGAAAGTAGATATAATGATAAGATTAAACAAGGATATACATATCTTAATGAACTTTGTGATATGCAGGGTTTACCCCCCGTGGAGGATGGAGATAATGATACTCTATTTAATTTTCTAAATACTTATCTGCCTAAAGACCTTAGTAATGGAAACAGTAATCTTTTACTTCCAATGCTTGCTAAAACGTATAATGGTAATGTTTGGAAAAAAGTCAGTTGTATGCATGGTCAGTATAAAATTAACGGTCTTCGTTGTATTATTACTGCTTATACTCAAAATGATATGTTTAAACCTATTAGGCTTCGTTTCCAAAGTCGTGAAGGTCTTACTTGGCATACTCTTGGCTATCTTGAAGATTATTTGCTTGCTACTATTAATACAAATATTATCGACGATATGATTAATGGATTTGCAGCACTTGATGGTGAAGTTTATCTTCCAGGTTATACTGTTAATCAAATTAATCATTTTGTTAAAGATGCTAATTGTGTTGAAAATAAACTTCTTCAGTTTTGGTGTTATGATATTATGATGGAAGGTAATCAAACTCATAGAAATACATATCGTTATCATATTAAAATGCCTACTCGCTTTAATAATATTAAAGAACATTATAATAATAAAGAACGATTGATTATTCTTCCTAGTGGATATATTACTAATGATAATGAAGCTATTGACGCTAGAAATCATTTTATTAATCTAGGATTTGAAGGTCTTATACTTCGTAATGCTGAAACTGATTATCAATATGGTAGACGTAGAGCTAATTATATGGAGAAGTTTAAAGATGCTGCTGAGGGAGATTTTATAATTCTTGATATTTATAAAGAAAAGAAACGTGATTTACCTATTCTTCTTTGTAAAAATGATATTAATAATGAAAAGTTTGAAACTCGTTTAAGTACTAGTCATATCGTTCAACAAGAAGTTTTATTTAATTCTCAATCTTATATTGGTAGAACTGTTCATATAGAATATGGTGAACGGAGTGGTGTTAGTAGAGTTCCATTTCATATTAAAACTGTTGTTATAAATGGAGATACTAGATTATAATGTAATTAAGAATAATAATTTTGATAGAACTAAATCTTATTTTAGTTGTTATTATAAATCTATTATTCTATTTACTGATTATGATGCTAAAAGTTATAATTTTGCTGTTAGATATAATGATAAAACTAAAAGTAATGAACTTTATGTGATTTTATATAATGATGATAAAGTTAATAATAGTATTCCTGTTGTTCGAGATGCTAATACTGGATTTAAATTATATATTCCTAATAGAGTTATTAGACTTCTTGATACAAGACTACGTAATACTTTTGTTATGTCTAAAGATGATTTTAATATTAATGTTAAGTTTGTAGAAGAACGTAATAGTTTTTGTATTATTTATCATATAGATATTGATTAAGGTGAAGCCTAGTACATAAGATATTGTGCTAGGCTTTTCTGTTTTACATTGATGTAAAATTGTATATGACACGCTTGTAGACATGATTCTTTTTGCCTGTATTCAATTTTATATATCAGAATGATTAATCTATCACGATAAGATTTGCGTGCTGTGGTGAGCCTTAAAATGCGTCATTTTCACTATGATATTTAACATTAAATTCAGCATCATTATTACTAGTAAATTCCTATTATATTTTTATATTTGTCTTGATAAACAAAAACAAATTACTATGAGTATTAATAAAGTTTCTATTGTTGGTATTAAAGGATTTAAAGGAAGCGGTAAAGATACAGTTGCTTCTATGATTAGTTATATCCTTCATGATGGTATTATGAAAGCTACTTATGATAAATGGCTTTTCTTTCATAAGAATGGGTTTGTTGAAAATAATGAAATAATTATTCATTTTGCTGATAAACTTAAAGATGATATATCTGAATTTTGTGGTATTGACCGTAAGCTTCTAGATAGACAAGATATTAAAGAAGAAAATTATTATAATTTTAAAACTGGTATTGTTTCTACTAATATTAAAGATGCAGATGTAGTTATTGATGATATAGATAAATTTGATTATGATAATTTAGCTCCACTTCTTTTTTTATATAATAATAATATTAGTATTAAAATTAGAGTTCTTCTTCAATATTATGGTACTAACATTATTAGAAATCATTTTTGGAGAGAAGCTTTTATTCGTTATACTATTAATAAAGCATTTGATATAAGAAATAGTAAAGGACAATGTATTATAGCTGATGCTAGATTTGATAACGAATATGAAGCTATTAAGCAATGTGGAGGAATGATAATTAGAATAGATAGAAAATCTAGTAATGATAATCATGACAGTCACGAAAGTGAACAAATAATAATTAATGAAGATGATTATGTTATTGATAATACTGGTACTTTTGTCGGTCTTTTCTATAAAGTTCTTAAATTTGTAACTGATTATATGGTATGAAATTACATCCTATTTTTGGTATAAATGCTCTTGCTAGAGTTTGTATATGTTGTGGTAAGGTTATTGGTTATACTCCACTTGGAAATTCTGTTGAAGAAGATGCTAGTAAGAGTAAACAAATAGCTGAAGCTATTGTATGTAAAGAATGTATAGATAAGCTTGATAGTGAAACTTGCTTTATAGCTTGTGACATGGATAAAGATAATTATATAACTGCTACTTATGATACTTTATGGATTAGAAATAAAGGTCTTAAAGAGTTTTTTAAAGAACTTGATTCTATACAGCCTATTAATATTATACCTAAAGAACATTTTTATAGTATATTTGGAAATGTAGTTAAAGATTTTTATAATAATCAAGAAGATGAAAATAATTGAACCAAAAGTTGAACTTTGGCAACAAGGAAATGATGCTAAATCTCATGTTGCTAGATGCGCAAGAGTTTGTTATGGTAGAGAAACAGGTAATGATGAAGCTACTATTAAACGACTTATTAATGATGGACATTGGAGTATGTTTCGTCATGGAACTTATTATATGATTGCAAATGATAGTGATAAAGATTTAGAAAATCTTATTATTAATCATGCTAATACTATTGGTTTTAGCTATCATTATGAAAAGCATATTTACTATATAACTGTTAATGGTAATTGGGTTTTAGACCATAAAGTATCATTTGGATATTTGTCTAAATATATTGTTCCTATTGAAGATTTTCGTAATACTGAAATAGGATTTCATATGATGAGATATACTTTTTGTGTTGATACACAAATTAGTACTTCTCGTGAATTAAACCGCGTTAGTCCTAATAATATTGCTGAAAAATCAACTCGTTATGTTTATGAAGATGGAACGATTTGTAGACCTCATTGGATGAGTGATGAAATTGCTACACATTTTAATGAAGAGCCTTTATTTGCTGATTGGATTGATGATAATATAGAACATCAAAAAGCATATCATTATATTAGTTCTTGTAATGATAGTTTTTTTAATTATAAATCTCTTATTGATGAATTTGGTATGCGTCGTCAAGATGCTCGTGGCGTTCTTCCTCTTGATACTGCTACTAGATGTGTCTACACATATAGTTTAAAAGAATGGAGGGCTATTATTGACCTACGTTATTATGGTACTACAGGTCAGCCTCATCCAAATGCCCGACTTATAACTGGTATGATTAGAAATAATTTAATGGAACTTGGTTATGACTTCAGAGATTGATAAACTTAAACACTTTCATGTTGAAAATTATAGTGGTACTAATTTCACTGATGACTTAAATGACGGTGAAGAAATAAGAAATAATAAATAAATTATTAACTATTTAAATATTAAAGTTATGAGAAGAAGATTTTATGGTTTTAATAACCGTTTTAGAACTACTAAAAATACAGAAGCTGTTGTATTTGAAAATGGTGGATTTGTTAGTAATCTTGGTTTAAGTAAAAAACTATGGAGAAAATATATTAAAGCTAGTTATAAATATAAAACTAATACAGATAAAATGACTGCTAGTGATTATACTCATTTATTTGGTTATTTAAATCCTTATTATCGTTCTGCTTATAATGTATCTAAACGTAAGAAATAATGGCAAATATTTATAATATTACTACTGAACTTGAGGATATATTTCTTGAGTTAGAAGAAAATGGAGGTGAATTAACTCCTGAACTTGAAGAACGTCTTGCTATTACGCAAGAAAGTCTTAAATCTAAACTTAATAGTTATCGTAAAGCATATACTGTACTTAATCTTGAAGCTGAATCTTGTAAAAAGGAAGAGCAACGATTAGCTGTTCTTCGTAAAACTAAAGAAAATAACGCTAATAGACTTAAAAGTGTTATGCTTGATGCTGTTATTACTTATGGTAATTTAGGTAAATCTGGTAATAGGTCTATTGATTTAGTTGATAGTAAACTTTATACTAAAAATAGTAAATGTGTTGAAGTAGATGAAAGTCTTAATCAAATATTTATTGATTTAGTATTAGATTATTTTAAAACTCTTTGGGATAATGATTTAATTACTGATGATATTGAATCATTTAATAGAGAAATTATGCTTGATAATATTAATACTAAATTTGCTATAAATTATCCTGAGCAATCTGCTAAACTTAAAGAAGAAACTGGAGGTTATTTTACTCTTGATGATTTAGATTATATTAAAGTTAAATTTGAAATTGAAAAACCTATCGGTGATTTAGCTAATAAAGCTAATTTTGATTTGATTAATACTTTCTTTAATCATCAACATGAAATGACTAGAAGTAGCAGTGTTAATAAAACTACTATGAAGAATATTCTTAATGATGGTAGAGATATTAGTATAGCTAAACTTGTTGAAAATACTAGTCTTATTATTAAATAATTTGGTTATACTCCCCGTAGAGGACAGAATTAAGTTCATCCTCCACGGGGAGTCAACACTACTAATCTTGTTAATTATGGAACTAGAAGAAAAAGTAAAAGAATTAATAAAATGGTATATGGATACTTATGGTGTTAATAAAGACCAAGCTGTTAGAGATATTGAAAGTGTTATGTTACGTATAAGTCATAAATAATATGTATAAAGTAAAAGGTAAACCTTGGGCTTATTCTGGTGCTATTGATGTATCAGATTGTTCTACTGCTAAAGAAGTTATGATTAAAGCTAATCTTAACTTTGAAGTAGCTAAATGTGAATTGGTTGGTAAAATGCCTATTAAACTTACTGGTACAGATGAAGAACTTGACAGAATTATTAAAGAACAGAAAAATGGCGCTCACGTATTTGGTACTGACATTTATCGTAAGTGTGATAACGCCTTTGCTACCTATCGTACTGATTACAATATTCCTTTAGGTGTTGTTAAAAGTAAATATACTATTGTACAAAACAATGATGCTTTTAATTTCTTTGATGGCGCTATTGGTAAAAATTCTGCTATTTGGCAAACTGCTGGATTTTGGGGAAATGGTGAGAGAATATTTGTAAGTGCTAAACTTCCTAATAATATTCTTGTTAAAGGTGATCCTGTTGAAAATTATCTAGTATTTACTAATACTCATGATGGTAGTGGTGGAGTTAAGATTTTATTTACTCCTATTAGAGTTATTTGTCAAAATACTCTTAATGCTGCTATTCGTACTAGTAGTAATTATGTTAGTTTTCGACATACAACTAGTGTTTATAATAAGATTTCTGTTGCACAAGAAATACTTGGAATTAGTAAAATTAAATCTGAAGAATTTGGTCAATATTGTAATTTACTTGCTGATATTAAAGTTACTGACGAAGATGTAATTCAATTTATTGGAGAAAATCTTCTTACTAGTGATGAAATTCAACGTCTAAAAGATACAGGTCATACTATTAAAGATATTGCTTATCGTAGTGGTTTAGCTTTAACTGATAGTAAAATAAGTAGTAGAAAAATGAATGTTATTTCTGATACTTATAGTTATTATTTTGATGGTCTCGGTCAAAGAGATATTCTTGGTACAGCTTGGGGTGCAGTTAATGCTATTAGTGGATATTATTCTAATATAGATAATATTGAAGGTACTAAGCGATTTGATAGTATTTGTTATGGTGATAAATCAAGAAAAATAGAAAATGCTTTTGCACTTGCAGAAGCTCTTTAATTTATTAATTTAATTATATATGGAAATAAAAGTATTTAAGCTAAAAGAAATTCAACTTCTTAGTGGAGATGTTGTAGATGTAGAACAGTATTGTAATGTTCAACCTATTTTACCTGTTTATGGTAAAGAAGGTGATGCTTGTATGGATATTTATCCTATTCTTTGTGAGCATGATGTAGATAAAGATAGATTTATCTATCATACAGGTTTAGCATTTAATATTGGAGATGATGCTAATGGTGAACCTAATGAAATGTCTTTACGTCCTAGAAGTAATCTTACTAAATCTGACTTTTATATGCCTAATGCTCCTGGTACTCTAGACTATAAGAATTATTAATTTATTAACAAATACATTTGGAATAATAGTATTTTTATTGTATTTGTAGTTGTATTTTAATTAATAAACCTATTTATATTAAACCTAGTAGACTTAAAAGAAGTAAAACAAAAATGTTTACTTGCTCTAAAGAATGTATGGGTAAAATGAGAAGTAGAGTATTTGTTGGTGAACTTAATCCTAATTATAATAATACTAAAGATAGAGTTCTATATACAAATAATGAAAAAACTATTATTCGTGATGTAGATGGAAGAATTAAAACTGTAGTCTTTAAACAGGGTGAATTGCTGGAAACTCATAATGACAATGACAATCAGCAGCCAAGTATTAGCAGTAATGCTTTTAAAGGTTCAACGACTAACAGCCGAGTCCAAACAGATAATGCTGAGGATAGTAATGCTGACACGAGTGCCCTGCCTAGTATTAATACTAGTGATGATATAGTCTGAACTACACATATATGTCATATTTAAAATAAAAGTGTAGAACATAAGGATAAAGAGCCTTATGGATAACATCCACGAATGGGTTATCGTGGGGAACTTCTTATTATTTTTAAGAATCGTACTTCTAGAGATTTAGTTCATGCTGTATCTACTCTTGTTGAAGTAGTTGATAAACTTAGAGAACATATGCATTTACCTGATAGTATGGTTGGCAATTCTAGACTTAAACTTAATAATGTTAGAACTACAACTACTAATATTCTTGGTAAACTTTCTACTCCGCCATATAATTGTGATGGTAAAGATAGATGTTGTCAATTAATTATTAATAGTGCTGAACGTATTAGTTGGAAAGAAGTTGAATCTATTGAAGAATTAGGAGAAAGTGAACGTGGAACCAAAGGATTTGGAGAAGGAACAGGCGGAGCAGCTAAAGCTTAAAGTTGGTGCTCGTTATATTCATAATAAAACATCTAATGAATATATAATTATTAGTATTACTAAAATGAAACATCCAGATACAGGTGAATGGATTCCTGCTGTTATTTATAAAGTTGATGGACTTGAACCTTTATGGTGTAGAAGTGTTGAAAGTTTTAAAAGTCATTTTAGTGATGCTAAAGTTGAAGGTAATGAAGTTTATCTATGAAAAAGTTAATCTTATTCTATTTACCTGATTGTAATGTTAGTAAACTTTTTGAAGAAAGGCTTCATAAAGCTCTTGCTCTTCCTGAGTTTGCCGGTAGGTTTAATCTTATTAGGCATAATCTATATACTGATACTGGTAGACAAGAAGCGCGTAGTGTTGGTATTAGTGATGCTCCTACTGCTTATTGTGATGGTAATATTCTACGTGGTGTGCAAAGCGATTACACTATTAGGAAATATCTTCGCAAGCTGTTAGGATAGTCATAGATATAGTTCTTTTGCCCTATATTGAATTTTAATTATCATTGTGATTAATCTATCACGATATGAATATCATTCAATGTAGGGCTTTAAAATAGCTAATTTTATAAATTCTCATTATATTATACGAATACTATGGTTAAAATTGAATTTTATTATAAAAATGCTGATAAAGATAAAACAGAAGCTATGAGAGAAGCTATTGATATAGCTTTATTTGGTACTAATGTTCAATGTAATTTTAAAAATCTTCCTGACCATCTTATTCTTGAAGATATGATACTTGAAAAGGCTGTTGCTGGTAAGAATATTACTGAATATCCTACTTGTATTATATATCGAGATGATACAGAATATAAACGATATAGTAATTCTGTTACTTGGGAAGAACTTCGTAATGATATTAATTATCTTACTGGAGATGAACCTACAAGACAAACAAATAATATATTTGTTGAAGCGTTTATTGATGAACATGATTGTATAACTCGTGCTAAATGTGCTGATGCTATTGCTTGGATGTGGAAATATCATAATACTAAAGTAGAATATATTCAAACTAATGTTGATAATCCGAATAAGTTTGCTGTTGTAATTAAAGATAGTTGGAGAACTTATGCTACTTATGTATATTCTGATAATCTTACTACTGAAATGATTAAGAATACTCTTCTTAGAGTTCCTAATACTATTAAAGAAGCTGTTAAAAATAATGCTATTGTGTTATGATACGTATTGATTGTTTTACTAAAGATGGTTGTGACGCTTGTAAAATAGCAATTAAGAATATAACTGATGCTATTAATGAAGCTAATTGTGATATTACTCTTAATATTCGTAATACAAATCTAGATGATATTCTAAGAAAAGAAATTACTAAATTTCCTACTACTGTTATTACTAAAGTCGATAATGATTATAAAAGAAAAGAATTAGCTCGACTTGAAGGAAGTTTTCCTAGTGATTATATTAAAGATATTATTAATAAACTTGAAAAAGAATAAGCTATGACAGTTAAAGAACTTATTGATAAACTTCAACAATCCAATGGAGATAGAGTTGTTTTAGTTGAAGATACTGAATATGGAGAATTTCAAGCAATTGATGTTAAACCTGAAGATGATAGATTTGTAATGATTACTACTACGGTTAAATAAATAATTAAATTTTAAAATTATGGCTAAATTTATTGGTGTTAAAATGATTGAAGCTGTTCCTATGACGGCTCGTGAAGCAAATGACAAAGGTCATAAAATTGGTAATCATTCTTTTGAAGAAAATGGTTATGAAATAATTTATCCAGATGGATATAAATCTTGGAGTCCTGCTAAAGAATTTGAAAAGGCTTATTATAAACTTGAAGACCCTGCTGGAGATGTTCTTAAAGAAAATGATATTAAGAGATTTATTAAAGGTATTGAAAATGTAAAAGTTGGTACTAAAACAACTAATACTACTCTTACTTGTCTTACTGGATTTGAAGTTCATGGTCAAGCAGCTTGTGTAAAACCTGAAAACTTTGATTTAAATGTTGGTTCTAATTATGCTCGAATTAAAGCTGAAGATAAAATTTGGGAAGGTCTTGGATTTGTTCTTCAATGGGCTAAATATGGACTAAAGAAGTAAATAGTATTAATGCTAATGGTTTATATGTTATACTTAAAGCTGGCTCTAATGGGGCTGGCTTTATTAAATTTGATGATTAGCTTGGAACCGCTACGAGTGCTACGCACTCTTCGCTATACTCCCCGTAGAGGATGGAATGGTAGTTGTGCTAGTAATATTAGTATAGTTATTAATGATAATGATTATATTGATTGAATGAATACTAGTCTATTCCATCCTCTACGGGGAGTTGAGCGTAGCGAAGCGGAGCGTTCTACTAATCCTTAAACTTATAGTCGTTGGCATGACTGAAACCTCGGTAGATAAGCTAGTCTTACTACTGGGGTTTATTTTTATCTTATTATTAAACTTAAATATATTATAATTATGGTTGCATTTATTGTTCTTCTTGGAATTATATTTGGCGGTGCTAAACTATTAGCAGTTGCTAATAATATTAGTGATAATGAAGCTATGGATAAGTATAGTGGAAAACTATTTGTTGTTGGTATTATAATTTTTATTATTCTTATGTGTGTTATTGGTAATAATGATGATGGTTTTAATTAAGATATTGCTACATACATTTTATAAAGCACTTCAAACTCTTTATACTGCTAATGTTATTAAACCTACTACTCGTAAATCTGTTTATATAGTTAATCATAATTATATTTTCAGAGGTAATTATACAGAGTTTATACAGTTATATAAAGAAATGTATAGCGATAAAGATGTTATTGTAAATGAAGATGGAAAAATAGTTCTTGATTATTAAGTTATTAATGATAAAAGTAAAAGGGCTTGTCTAGGTAGTGATACCATAGGCAAGCCCTTATTTTTTACTAGGTTCAAGTCCAGCTTATTCAAATATATCTTTAGCTATATCTTTATAAGGTATAATACTAAGTATATTTTCATCAAGTTTATAATAACTATTATTATTAGGTAAATCAAGAACTCGATTAATACTACGAACAACAGGTATATTACGAATAGCCATAACTTCAAACTTATTCATACCTTTATATCTACCAGTAGTATATTCCTCAGTAAAATCTTCTTCAATAAGGAATCTAGCAGCCATAGCAGTAGTACCAAGTAAGTCATTAATAGTTTGTCCAATAGCAACAGGACTAGACCATAACTTTTTACCTTCAGCATAAGTACCAAATGGAGTAAATGAAGCAGCTTCAGAAGCAAGACGGTCAGCATGATAAAGCATAAGATTATACATAATACTTTCATCATCATCTCCACCCATACCAGTTATAGCAATCGCTCCAATAATAGCAGCACCTACATAAAGTAAATCACCTAAATTACGTCTAATATTTGCTTTTTCATGTTCAGGAAGAAGTTCATAATTAAGTTTGAAATTAACAGCAAATGAAAGTAAATTCTTACCATAAGTTTGGAATGCTTTAAGAACATCATTTACATTATTAATTTCTCCTACGTTAGTTTCTTTAAATGGAATAGTCAAATAATCATAAAGACTAGTATAACTACCTTTTTCAATAGTTCCTAGAGTTTCATTATAATAACCATTCCAACGATAACGTTTCTTAAAACCTGGATAAAGATGTTTATGATATTGCATAACTATACCACCCAACCAATGTTGTTCAATATTAGCAGAACCAAGTTTATCATAAACACCATGAACTTTCTTATTTACTTCACGAACTTTATCAATAAATTTAGCATATTCTTTAAGAGTAAGTTTGCTATCAGGTTTTATTTGAGCAATTCCATCTTTAAGTTCAAATTGATTATAAATATCTGGAAGTTTAGCAAACTCTTTATCAATATTCTTAATAAGTTCTTTACGTTTAGCAATATATTCTCTTTGTTGTTCTTCATTAAGATAAGTTTTAACAAAATCAAATATAGGATTAGCTTTAAATAGATTATATTTAGCTCGTTTTTTATTATCAGCTTTAGCATCATCCATGAACTTATTGAATTGTTCAAGTAAAGCTTGGTTCTCTCCTCCACGGGGAGTATTTATTACAGACATAAGAGCATCTTGTTCAGCTTTACGATGATACATTTCTTTACTCATTATATCATAACCACCTCTACCATTATCAACAAGTCTATGAGATTTAAGCATAGCAAATAGCATAACATTTTGCATATAATGTTCACCAACAGATTGAGGACTAAATAGTAATCCACGAACTCTACGAATATTTTCTCTAAGACCTTCAGCAGTACTAACTTCAGTTACTCTATCAAAGTCAACTACATGACTAAGTTTAATAATAGCATCTTGAAGTGTACTACTATTTTCACTATACATATTAGCCATATAACTAACAGTTCCTTTAATCCATTCAGATTTACCAGCTTCCCAATCTTTAAGATTAATATATTCACCAGCAGCTCGTTCCATAAATATATTACTAGAACCAGTAAGAACGTTAGCAATACCACCAGTAATATTCATCATCATATATTTACTACCAGCAATGTTTTGGGCAAGAGAACCTAGTTTAACTAGATTAGGAGTTTTATTATCCTTATATTGTTCAAATACAAGACGACGTATAAAACTTCTAAGATGTGCACTAGTTTTAGTTTGTTTTTCTTGTTTATATTCAATTTCACCACCAGCACTGGCTTCTCTATTTTCACTTATACTACCTTTATAATTTATATCATAAGCAGTATTGCTAGTAATAATTTGGTCAGCAGTATAAAGAAGATTTTTAACTGTTTTAACAGCATTATATCTATTACTTTCAATTAAGAAACTATTAAATACTTCTTCCCAATTACGATTAAGAATATCATTATGAATCTTATTATTCTTTTCAATAATTTCATCTCTAGCTTTAATTGCAGCAGCTTTACGTTTACTAAATTCTTCTTCACTTTCATCAGGTTCTTTAAATCTAGGTATAGTAGGAAGTTGTTGAGTATCTTTATTAACTAATTGAATTAATCTAGGATTAGGAATATCATAATCTTTATCAAAAGTTAAATCTTCATTATTTCTCCAACTAGTATTATTAGGAACATTAGCCGTCCAACCAAGAAAACTAAGGGCTTGCTCAAAGTAATCTTTAACAGTCATATCTTTAGATTTAGGCAAAGCTGGAAGATAACCCATATCAACATATCGCTTATTACTATTAGTAAAACAATACTTTTTCATAAGTTCATTTACTTTATTCATAAGTTCAAGTTGATACTCATTAAGATTAGTATAATTAGGATTATCATATCCTGTTCCTACTTTGTACTTATTAACAAAACTACTATATTCTGGATTAACAAGTTCTTCTTTAGGAGTAATATGCATTTGATTAATACGTGGTTCATAATTACCAACAACAGCTGAACCATCATCTTTAATCATTTGCATAGTAGTCCAAATACGAATAGGTTTAATAGTACGAGTATATGGGTCAAAATAATGATTATCTCTATACCATTGTTTATATTCAACACTATCAATACCATATTTGTCAAGAACTTCTCTTTCTTTCATATAATAATATTGAGTAGTAGTTTCTCTAGTTCTCTTTTGAAGAATATTAATTGCAGCAGTTCTATCAATATCAGTCCATTTATCTAAATCTTTAGGTTTAATAATACCATAAATAGTTCGATTAGGTCTTTCTGCAATAATTCCATTTTCTTCAACTTGTTCACTAAATACTTCTAGCCATTTATCATAATACTTTTTACCTTTAGCAAAAGCTCTATTTTTATCAAGTTCATATTGTTTCCAATTATAAGTAACATCACATTCACTTTCAATAAATTCAGCAACACGTTTTGCTTTAGCTTTATCAGTACTCTTTTCTCCTCTAGTAATTTCATTAAATACTTCAAAACCAGTCTTGAGTTGTTCTAAATCTTCTTGACTAATATCAGCGGCATTAAGAGTTCTAGTAGCATTATCAAAATATTTTTCAAGTATTTTATTAATAGCTTCTCCTACATTAATTTCTTCTTCGCTCTTAGATTTATTACCTGTAAGATAATTATAAAAATCAGCACGATAAATTCTTAATTCATCTTCAGCAGAACGAATAATACCAACATAAGGCATACCATTACCTTTAGTATATTTATATTTTCTAACTGTTTCAGCTTTAATAAGAGCTGCACGTTCTTCAGGTATCTTACGTCCATCAACTACATTAAATTCATCTTTAGCTTGAAATTCTCTAATAGCAAGATTAAGAACACTATTACCTTTATTAGCATCTTTAAGTTCTTCAAATGCCCAATTTAAATCTTCTATATCTTTAATATCAAGAATATATCTAGTATTCTTACGAATCCATTCTTTAGCTTCACGATATTCAGGAACTTTCATAAGTTCTTCCATACTAATAAGAAGATTACCATTAGCATCACGTTGACTTTCATATTTACTAATAATAGAAAGTTGTTCTTTAAGTTTAGAATCAAATCCTTCTTTAGCTTGCTTATCATAAAACATTTCTTTAACTTTACGAATATTAGTTTGATAAGCACGAAGTCTTTCAGCTACATTTAAATCATGACCAATCTTTTTATTACCTTCTTCGTCATAAAGACTAATAAGACTATCCATTTGAGCATAGATACGTCCAAGTTCTTCATCTTGACTTTGTGTAGTAACATTATCTGTAGCTTGACTTAAAATATCTCGTATTCTACCATTAAGTCTTTTATATTCAGCAAATTCTTTAGGAATACCATCATCTCCTTTTTTAAGACCAAGAAGACTTCTTTCAAGATTTATAATATAAGTAGAATATTCAATAGTAACATCATTACCATCTTCATCTTGAACTGTAATTGGTTTAAGTTGATGAATAGTAGTCATATCAATAAATTTAGCTTTATTAGATAGAGCAATAAGATGTTCAACACTATTTATACCAAATTTTTGTTCAGCTTCAATAGCAGCATCTCTATATTTCTTCATCTTTTCTTCCCAAACAGGATTATTAGGTTGAATTAATCTACCATCATCATCAATAATACTATCAAGACTAACAGATTTACCATCTTTAGCAGCTCTAGATTTAAGTTCTTTAAGATAGTTTTTAAAGTCATTAGATTCTTTAATACCATTAAGACGACCTTCTTCAACAGTACCCATTACATCTTTAAGTATATTCTGCAATACAAAGTTACGATTAGCACGAATATCTTGTATCCAATAATCCATAAATCCAGTATCACCATAAGCATCAAATTCTTTCATAAGACCACTTATATAATTAGGATTAGTAGTGCGTAATTGAATCCATCTTTCAAACCAATCTTTTCTAGCAGAATGTACAGTAGTATTAGAATCAACTTGATTAACTAATTTTTGAATCTTTCTAATATTCTCTTTAGTTTTATCATTAAGATTTGTACTATCAATATCAATTTCACTAATAAGTTTATATTTATTCTTAAATGTATTAGCACTAAGAATAACATCTAAGAAACGATTTTGAAGTTGTTCATCTTTAAGAACTTTACCAATAACATCTTTATCGTTAATAGGTTTATCAATACCGTCAATTTTAATAAAACGATTAATATCATTAAGAATATTATTAGCTTCAACATCTATATAATTAGCAATGACTGATAATGAAAATTCAGAATTATCAGAAAGACTACTACTATCAAGATAATTAATTTCAGCATTATTAAGAGCATTAAGAACATTTTGAGCAGCAGGTTGTCCATGACGAACAGCTCTTGAAATAATTAAACTTGCATTTTTAGCAAATCTACCAATAGGAGTTTGGTCATCAACACTACTATATCTATCAGTATTACTAGTAACTCTATCTATTTCATTTTCATTAATTTTAATAAATAAACCAAGTTTATTATCTTCAATATTAGGATATTTAGCTTTATATTGTTTTAAATCATCGCTTAAATTAATAGCAGTAGTTCCATTAATGTTAAGATAAAATTTATCATTAATAGTATATATAGTATTATTCTCAAAAGGAGTATTCATAAAAGGCTGGAAATACTCATCAGATATATATTTACTATATAGTTCAGGAACTTCTTTATAACCTTTATTTACAGCTTCATTAATATTATCTTTAATACCATCAATAAATTTATCTCTTTTTTCTTGTTGAGTAAGACCTTTATAAAGAAGAACAGCTAATGGTTTATGAATATTATTATTAGCTATAATACTAGGTTCAATACTATTATAAGTTTCAAATGATTCAAGTCTATCAATAGGATAATAAGCTAAAGTTCCATTATAAGTTCCTTTAATATATAAATTTCTATTAATTCTAATAACATTAACAGCATCTCCATTTCTTATTATTCCTACATTATCAAGATTTTCTTGACCATTAAAAGTAATAATACCACTTCTTTTTAGACTATAATTAATTTTATTATTAGTAAGTCTTTTAAATGTATAACTAGGACAATTAAAACTATTATAATTCTTACGAATAAAACCAATTATATCTTCAACATTATCTTTATCAATAAAACCATAGTTATTAATACCTTTCATAGCTATATCTCCAATAGCTATTCCGCCCTCACTCAATCCTCTAAGGGGAGTATTACTTATAAGTCTACTAATATTTCTAGTTCTAAATTTATGACCTTCAACAATAAAAGCATATTTAACTAAATCAAGAGCTGTAAGTTTAATAAGAGGATTAGGATGATTCCAAGCTCTATCAAACAATCTATGGGCTTCATCATTAGTAATATCACCTTGTATATAATTAATATATTGAATATTTACATTACGGCGATTACTTCTTTCGTCATTAGCAACTATTTCAATATGTTCAAATATACTACCATCTTGACTAAAGTTACGTTTAATCCAATCAACTTTCTGAGCAGGAGTAAGTCTAGCAAATACATCAATTTCAGTTTGTGTAGGCTCAAATATATTTTTAACTACAACATCATCTGTTTTAATATTAACTAATGTACCACTAACTCTACCAACTTCTAAAGCTCTAGATTGTCCAGTGCCATATTCTTTAATATATTTAGGATGAACAAAATCTCCATTAACAATAGTAACAGGTAAATTAAGATAAGAACTACCATTATTACCTACTTCTAGTTTATTAATAAGATAATCTTTATAGTCATTATATAACTTTTCAGTCATTATTCCACCTTTAGTCCATTCTGCTATTCTATATACATAATCAATAAATACAGGATTAGCAGTTTCAAATACTTGTTGAGTAGCTTTAACACTAAGAGCAGTACTCATTTGTAAAAATGCCGCTAAACTAGGATAACTACTTTTAGATATATCAGATTTAATAAATGCATCTATACCACCACTAATATCAGGAAAGACACTCTCTAACAACAAGGTTTGACCCCCCGTAGAGGATGGAGCATAAATATTACTATTCTCAATAACAGTTCTAGCATCTCTAAATACTTTATCACTAGCATAAAAACTTTGTTTAGCACCATATTTATCAGCACTAAGAATATTAAGATTATTACTTATATCCTGTCCGATTGAGTTTAGCCGATTGAATTGTGCTAGAACATAAAGGTCAAATAAAGCCTGCTGAACCCTATTCATTTCCCCTCTAAGACGAGATTTATATGCATCTGATGAAAATATAAGGTCAGGTGATGAAAATGCGTCAGAAACGCTTAAATTGAATAATTTCTTGAAAGTTTCACCATAACTTTTATCAATAGTTTCAATTAGCTTTTTACGTCCAGCAAAATTAACTTTTTCACCAAAACCAAGATTATGAGCAACTTTTCTAATAGCTTCAGTAAGCGGATTTTTAGTACCTTCCGCAAGAACACTATTAGTTTCTTTCCATTTACGAACTAGTATATCAATAGCAGGTTGCCACATAAATCCAATAGCAGTATCATAATTACTTCCAAAGTCAACAATAGTTTTAAAAGCATTAAACGTATAAGTATTTTCATTATGTATAGCCCCCTCTTTCATAACATCGAGAATATGAGCAGTAGTCTGAGAACTATAAGGATTAATCAAATAACCATCAATATTCTTATCATCTCCAGACCAACCAAAATTCTTATGAGTAATACGAATATGTTTATTACCGATAGTTTCAACATTTTCTTTACCATATCTATTAACAGCTTCTTGCTCACTAATCACATCAGTAGTGTACATAACTTTAATACCTTCACTATGATTAGCTTTAGTAACATTACCAATACTCATAAAAGTATCTCGATTAACACTGATACCTTTAAGTTTAATACCAGAAGTAGCAGCATCAAACCAATCAAGTTGAGTAAAGAAATCACTAGGAGCAACAGTTGTTTTATTAGCACCAACTATTTCTGCATAAGTTTCATTAGCTTCTTTGACATTTTCAAAATTAGAAGTAGTAGTATTTTCTTCAAATGCAGCAGGATTATTAAGTATATCAATAAATGATTGAATAATAGCATTAGTTCTAGCAGCTTGACTGCTTGTATCCTCCACGGGGAGTTTCAAGTATGATTCGTAAGACTTAAGTCCACCATCATTAGCAATTTTTTCAACAACTTTAAGATTGCCATTATAACCTTCAAGAGTAGCATTAATAGCATCTTCGCTATTTTTTAAAGAAGCCCTAATATTACCTTGTTTATTATAAGTCTTACCAAGAATTTTACGACTAGCTTTATCTACATTATCTTTAACATAATTAATATATCCTACTTCATCTTTAGTATATCTAGCATGAGTAATTTCAGTTGGAATATTTTTAACAAGATTAAATGTTTTAGACATACCATAAACACTATCAACGTCAAAGTCAGAACCAGTTTGAGTAACCCATTCATCAGGAACAACAACAGTACTACCATAAGCATCTGGAAGAAACTCTTTAACATACATAATACATATAGATTGTTTACCTTCAGTAGGAATACGATAACCAATCATAGTACGTAAGCTATCAGGAACTTGTTCAATATTTAATCCTTTAAGTTTACTACTCCATCTAGGAAGTTTAATTTCAGTATAATAAACAGGAGTGCCATCAACTTCTCCAATCTTTTTATATTTAAGTTTACTATCAGTTTGAGTTTGTTTATCAACTTTAAATCCAAAATCAGATAACTGAGCAGCATGCCAACCACTAATAAGTTGCCTAGTAATATTAGTATTAAAATAACTATTAGCAATACTTTCAAGTTTACTATTAATATTAGACAAAAATAAAGGAAGATTATTAAATCCAGCACTATCTAAATCGAAAAACTCAAGAAGAGCTTTTTCAACTCCTTGTTGTTGAGCATTTTCTTTAAATCTATCAAAGAATACAAAACGATTAAGATTTTTAATAGTACCATTAGAATTTAAATCAATATGTCCATTGTCATCTAATCCAATACCAAGTTCAGCACAAGTTTTTTCAAAACTATTTCTAATATTAGCTACATAATTATTAAATACTTTATCTTTAAGTTCATTAAGTTCAGTTCGATTAGGAAGATTATCAAGCATTTTCTTCATAATCTGAATAGCAGCTTTATTACTAGCATCAACCATATGTTGAGGAACTTCTTGCTGGCGATAAAGATAATTATAACTAAATAGTTCAGAATTATCAAATATATTATTATCAAATTCTTTAAGAGATTCATCAGTTAAAACACCATCATTATTCCAAAGTGTCATTCTGTTATGTTGTGTAACTTTAACAGTTTCAACAGTATTAATTTGATGAATACCTCTATTAGTCATTATATTATAAACTTTTTCAAGTTCTGTTCCTTTAATAAGTTTAGGAATAAGAACAAACTCAGCATTCTTTACTTGTCTAGGAACTTCAATACCAACAGTAGTATCATAATATAAATCATAATAGAAATTCTTTTGAATTTGAACTTTATTAGCAAATTTAGTCCAATCAATTTTATCTATTGGGGTATCATCTGTAAGACTTTGAATAAGTCCAGCATATTTATCTAATTCACCAGCAGCAGTAATACGACGAATCCATTCCTCAAGAGTAATATATGATTGAGCATCATTAGCATTAACACCGCCTTTAAATGGTTCTAATATTCGTTCTCTGTCTTTTTTATCAAGCCCAGCTTTTTTAAGTTGGTCATCAAGTCTATCAATAACAACTTTGTCAGAAGCTTTAAAAGTATTATAAATAGTAACACCTCTAAATTTATCTTGAAGAACTACTTTTTTACGTTTAGTAACTCCATTAATAGTATAAGGAACAGTAACAGCATTACCTTTGATAGTTATATCATATAAATCAGTAGCTATATCTAAATCATTTTTAGTAAAATCAGTATTACCAAAAGGATTACCACTAGCTTGTACTTCTTTAATACGTTTTAGAATAGCTTGACCATTCTTATAAAAACTTTGGTCACCACCATACATATCGTACATACTATCTCTAACAAGATAATCATTAACTAGAAATTCAGCTAAAGATTCATTATTAATCCTATCATCAATAAATGTACCATATTTATTTTTAAGTTCTTTATAACCATTATTTATATATTCATTTAACCAATCAGCAACAGCATCTTCAAGAGCAACACGTTGTTCTTCATTAAGAACTACTTGATTATTAACATAGCTAAGTCCACGTGTAGACCCCCCGTAGAGGATGTCAATAGTCTTACCATACCCAATTAGTTCATTAAATGCTCCATTACTATTAGGAGTAATTTTACTAACTAAACGTTTAAAACTAAATACTCTACCGGCTAAAACTTTGTGTCCATCTTTAGTAGTAAATACATTACCTTTTCCATCTTTATGGTATTGATTATAAAAATGTTCAGATTTATTATTATAAGTATCACTAAATTCAAAATCTCCATTAGTTAAAATAGGATTACCATTAACATTAGTCTTAAACATTACATTAACAGCTTGAGCCATATTAGTAAGTTCTTGAATAGCTATATTATAATACTGTTTAAATAATGGATGTTCTCTATTTATAATTTTAGTTCCATCTTCTAGTTGACTATGTAATCCAGCAAGACTATATCTAGGAGCAGTAATAGTAAAGTTTTTAGGAGCATCACTAGGTATGGGAAGTAAATAATTAGCAGTAGGAGTTTCAGAATTATTAATATCAGTCATAAATAATCCCATAGCAGTAATTAAATAATCACCATCACTCATACTACGATATAAGTCATTATTGTTATTATCTAGTTCACTAATACCATTAAGAAGAGAAGTTTTAAACATACTACGAGCATATTCAGTAAGTTTAGGAGTTCCATTTCCAATTCTTCTAAACAATCCATAATTAATTATATTACCATTACTATCTCTATGTTCAAGAAGTAAATTACTATAATCATATTGATGACTAGCAAACTTTTGTTTAGCATAAGCTTCAACCATAGCATTTTGTTCTTCAACAGTAGATTTATCATCATTAATAATTTTAGCAATGTTAGTAATAAAACTTCTATTAATAACATCAGAACTTAAATTACCTTCAGGATTACGAGAATTAAGTTCAACAGGAATATAAATAATATCTTTAAAGACATCAGCCATTTGATATATAATAGAAGTATCACCTCTATTAATAAAACTATCAGGCATTTTAGTTCCTTTATCCTTTTTAAGCGCTTCTACATATTTATTATAGTTTTCAACTGTACGATTAATAACATTAGTAAAATTGATAAGATTATTAGCCATAGCTACACGACCAATCTTAGTAATAGCTAAATTAAAACTAGCTTGATTAATATCTGGAAATATTTCTTTAAAAGCATCATATAAATAAAGATTGGCATGAGGAGTATTTTTATATCTATCATATATACGAAACTTTTCACGAGCAGTAGGAACACGATTAGTAATAATATTATTTTTAACATTATTATAAAAAGTATTCTGTAAAATAGTACGAGAATCAGTATTAGGATTAGTTACACGAGCACGAACATAACTATTACCATTAGAATCAGTTTGAATATAAGTTTCAATTTTAGATATAATAGGTTTATTAAACACCATCATATACTTATTAGCAAATACTTTATTTTTGCTAAGTAAATCATGTAATTGAATTAAACATTTACAATTTGGAACAGTTTCAGATATACGTTTAAGACTAGCTATAAAATTATCTACATTACTAGTATCAGCACTAGAATATAATATTTTAGATAAGTAATTAGCATCAGAAAAAGTAACAACTCCTAATTCATTATTAGTATCAAAAGGATAACTTCCATTATCAAGTTGAGAAGAAGCAGTAAGTTTAGGTAAACTTGCAAGATGATATTTAATAATTTCTTCTACGTGTTTATTAAAATCTTTAACTTCACCAATACTTAAATTCCAAAGTTGAGTCATTAAATCAATACCATCATCTATACTATTTTCATCACCTTCAGTAGAAGTTTCATCAAGGTATCCACCTAATTCTTCATAATCAGTAGTTTGATATAATTCATCTCTTTTAATAAGTTTAGCAACATTCTTATTATTAAAAAGAGCTTCATTAAATTCAGTATTAGTTAATGAACGTAGTAATGCACCATAATTAAAATTTTGAGCATCACCATATTTACGAAGAAATGCACCAAGACCATTAATTTTAGTAGCAGGATTTGGATTATTAATAAAACTATTAAGTTCATTATTTTTAGCTTCATCACTTCCGGCTAATTTTTTAGCGCGTTTAAGTCCAGCATTAATAACAGTTTCATTAGTACGTTTTTTAATTTCATTAAAATTTAATGGAGCACCATTATATAGAAAATTAAAACTAAGTTTATTCATAATATCAGCCATATAAGTAATAGCTGTATCTCTAGCTTTAATTGTACTAAACAAACCACGTTCTTCTTTTTCAGCAACAGAAGCTACATCATCCATATTACGAAGTTTAATAGCTCTAGCTTCAAGAAGAGCATTATAAGCTTGTCTTCCAGAAGTTTTAACATTAATACCTCTATCAGCTATAATCTTCTTAAAGATTGGGTCTTCAACCATAGCTATAAGACTATAATAATCTGCATTATTAGAACCATGTTCTTTAATAATAACATTATTAAGATTATTATATCCTACAAGTTTAATATTTCCACAACTCATAAGTTTATATTTAAGTTTAAATTCATTAATAGTAATACCTCTATGACTAATGTAAAGTAAAATTTAATTACATCGTCATAGAGGTGATTTCCTTTCGTTTTAAGCGACTTTTATCTTTGCTCGATTAATTCTACATACAGCTAAAACTGATGCGTCCTGTGTCAAACAAAGTGGCAAATTCGGGCTGTTGTGCTATCGGTAAACGGCTAGTCAATTCAGCCATATTCAGCACTATATCATCATCAACACTACTAAATATATCAAGTCCATCATTAAGATTATCATTATTATAATTATAATCTTGACTATTATCTTCATTAGGATTTTCAGTTTGTTCTGTACTAGCAGTTTCTTCTTCAAACTGAAAAGTTCCTTGAATAGCCTCTTGATTACTTTCTTTAGGCATTTTTTTAATAGCTTTATAAGCATCTCTAGCAGCAGCTAATAAACTATCTTCATTAATCTTAATACCTAACATATCAGCAATAACTTCAAGAAGTTTACTAAATAAAGTCTTACGTTTATTAACTTTTCTATTATCATATTTAATTTCATTAAGTGCAGTCATAAGAGCATTACTAGTAATACTTTCAACTAGAAATTCTTCAAGAGCCTCACTTGTATTAAAGTTCTCAAACAGATAAGGTTTAAGTCTTTCTTTAGTAGAATCATCTTGAGTATCAAGCCAAGCTTTAAATTTATCATAAATAGGTTTAACTAAAGCAAGAGCTTGTTCAGTATTATATTTAGTATAAAGTTGTCTATGTAAACTTTCATGAAGTATAATATTAACAACTCGATAAACTCTTTGACCTGCAATAGCAGAACTACTAAGTTCAATTGTATCAGTATCACGATGATAAACAGCATTAACTTGATTACCATTATTATCAGTAATACTATCTACAACATGAATATTTTTAGGTAATATACCAATCTTTTGAAGAGAAACAATATAATCAATAGCGGTTTGGTCATTAGCAAAATACTTTTTAAGTCCACGAGTTAAATTCTTAGCAGTTATAGCAGATTCAAAAGCATTAAAATTAATAGCATTAAGAGTGTCATCTAACATGAACTCTGATAGCTGTTCAGGTATTGCTCCATCCTCTACGGGGGGTCTACCCTCAAGTTCATAAGTAATATCAAGTTTAGAATGAATATCTATTTGCCAATTACCAGCAGTTTCATTAGTATTAGTATTAGCTAATTTAGTTCTAACTAAACCATTACTAATAATAAAATCTTGATAACTATTATAACTATAAGTTTTACCATCAATATTTATAATAGTTTTACCATTTTCACGATAAATATATTTATTAGTTTTATCATTAGTTTTTGTACTATCATTAATAAAATCTTTACTAATAGCAAATTGGGCATAGTTAAACATTTCATCAATAACAGGACGAAGAGCATTATCTAATTCGTCAATAGTATTAGCATTAATACCATAACTTTTACCTATTTTAAAAGCACTATTAACAACATAAGGAGAATTAATAATAATATTACGTTTATAATTACCAGCATCAGAATTAATAGTAAAAGCATAATCTTTACCATTAAAATGTGCACCTTTAACATAAAAGCCTATATTAGTAGGATTAATACTAATTTGAAGTCCAGTATTTCTATCTCCGTTAATAAGTTTATTATTTCCAAATATATCTCCAAGATTTTGTTTAAGTTCACCAAAACTTATTTTACCAATAATATAATCTCTACAAAGGTTATTAACTTCATTTTTAATAGAATTAATAATACGTCGAGCATCACCTTTAAGTAGATTACTATTTAATGGAACTTGTTTACAAAAAGCATATAAAGAAGTACCGTCACTACTTGGAATACTAATAACAGGCATACCATTAGTAGTAAGATTTTCAATAATAGTAGGTTTGCTTTCTCCATTAAGATATACTTGACCTTGTACAACTACACCAAGTTTGTTAATATTTTCATCATAACCAACTACTGTTTCTTGTACATCATTCCATTCACCATTAGTATCATCAATAGTATTAAGAACTCCATATTTAACATTAATAGCTTTAATCTTACCTTTAAAATCACCTTTAACTATTGTAATAGCTTGGTCATAACTATTAAGAAGATTATTAAACCAACGATTAATACTAGCTTCATGACTATTTTCATAAGGCTGATTAAATATGTATTTAGTAAGATTAACAAGATGCCCAGCTAAATCAAAACTTGCAACAGGAGTAGTAAAGTTTTTAACAATATCAGGATATTTAACTTCAAATTCTTTAAATAAAGTATCAAGTTCTTTATTTGTAACTTCTTCTTTAACTGCAAGTTCATATAAATGTCCAATAAATTCTTCATCAAATCTATCACCATCAAGAATACTAATTAAAGCATCTTTAAGCGGAGAAACAACTTGACCATTTTCAGCATGAATATTATATTTCCAACCTTGATTAACCATATCATAATTACCAAACTTATCAATATTTGGAACTCCTATATAACCAATAATTGTACCATTAGCAAGTATATTAATACGTCTAAGCTTACTATCATATTCAGTTTCTAGATAATCACCTTGTTTAATAGAAGTAAATGCTTTAACATTTTCATTCTCTACTATATACTTAAGATTAACATTATTAGTATGTTCAACTTGAAGTCTTTCAAGACGTTCTTTAGCAATACCATCTACATATTGAACAAATTGTCTAGCATTAAGTTTCTTAATAGTTGATTCGTCAGTAGCACGATATTTACCTTGATTATTAGTGCTAGCGTAAAGATAGTTTTTTATTTGATTAAACAAGTAATTTTTAATAATTTTATTACCCGTAACACTATCTATATATTCAACTAATTGACCAATACTAAGATAGACTTTACCATTAACAATTTTACCTCTAGTATTACCTTCACTATCAACACTATTAGCAAAATCATCCATAATAGCTTCTATATTGCGTTCATTACCTGTAACAGTAGCATAAGTAGCATTAAGTAATAAACGTCTAGTGCTATCATCTTGAACAGAACTATATAAACTACCACCTGTAAGACCATCAATAATATTATTAACTATATCAGCAGCTTCTGTTTGTTCAAATCCAGCTTGACTAAGTTTATCAATAAAAGACTGTCTAGCATTAAGTAAATCACTACTAGTTGATTCATGTCCTAAAGAATCTTCTAAATCAGCTATACTTTCATAAACCAAATCAGTACCTATTTGACCACGTTCAAAATCATCATCTGGAAGAGTATTATTAACTTCAGGTTTAGGCGTACTAATAGGTTCTTGAGAAATTGGTTGTTCAGTTTGAGATTGAGGTTGTTCAGCATTAGTAGGTTCACTAGGAACCGCTCCGCTTCGCTCCGCTATACTCCCCGTAGAGGATGGAGATGAGTTAGTATCATCTACATCAGTTTCATTAACTTCATTAACATCAGGATTAACAGGAGCAACTTCTTCCTCTTTAGGAATATTATTAACATCGTTTTCAATCTCTGCAATTTCAGCTAATTGTTCTAATGTAGTTTTAAGATGTTCATTACCTTTAGAACTTAAATCAAGTGCAGCATAAGCATCTCTAATAACTTTATCTATATTAGGTTTATTACCATTATTAGCATCTTTAATAACAGAGTCAACATAATCTTTTCCATATTGTTTATAAGCATTGCGTAAATCGTCCATAGCTTTATTAACAATCTTTTTACGACTATTATCAAAGAAGTTATTAAGATAAGTTATACGAGATTTAATATTATCATCAGATAAATTAAGTTGATTTTTATTAACTTCAACATTAATTTCAGCATTAACAACTTCTGCTAAATCTTTAAATACTTCATTATATTGTTTTTGAAGTTGAATAGCTGATTGAATATCATTTTTATTTTCAATATCAATAGGGATATAAAGTTTATTAATAGCATCTAGACGTTCATTTAATTGAGCAATACGTTCTTGTTTAACAGAATTATTAATTGCAGCGTTATCTTGAATAGTTTTAATATCTCTTTGAATACTATTAATAATATGTTGATAAATACCATTCTTAGCAGAATTAATATCAACATCTTCAATATGATTATTTGTAATATCTTGATTTAAAACATCATTACCCCAATTAAGAAGATTATTATAATTTTCTTGACGATTACGAGCATGAACCATTTGAGTGGCTATAATACGACCAACTTCAAATCCGCCACCAAGTCTATTAACTTTATTTAAAGTAGTATTATATTCATTTTTAAGATTATTAATTTCAGTTTTAAATCTATTAATAAGTTCATTACTATCTTGTTGTTGTAATCCAAGTTTATTAGTAATACTATCATTAAATTCTTTACTATTAATAGAACTTTCAAGAAGTCCTAAATTACCAACGTTCATAGAATTAATAATAATATTATCCATATATTCTTTTTCAGCTATACTACGAAGTTCTTCTTCAGTACCAGCAATAATATCTGGATTAACTTGATTGCCATTTTCATCAGTAATAGTTATAAATGGATTTTTACCATTAACAATACTATTAAGTCTTTCTTGATATGCTTGAAAAGTAGCAGTACGACCAAGAATTTCGTTTTCTCTTTGTTTTTCAGCAGAAGTCCAATCTTTATCAAGACGTTTATTAATAAACTCTCCAGCTTTATTCATAACACTACTAAAAGTAACACCACCAAGAGCACCCCAAAATGCTTGCTCCCATAACATTGGGTCTTGAAGATAATCTTTAATAGTTTGTTGAGGAATATCTTTATCAAATACTTTTTTACCATTATATAAACCATCTTGACTAGCTATATAATTAATAGCTTCTTCAACTCCTTCTGTCCATTCTGCTCTAACACCATGAAGAATATCATCACCTACATCTTTTAATGTGCTAGTAATAGCTTGTTTAGTAGTTTTATTACTTAAAGCATTAGTAATTGCAGCAGCATCATCAATATTACTATTAAATGCAATATTTAAATTTCTAAGTCTAGAACTAGTTGTATTACCACTTAAAGCATTTTTCCATAAGTTCTTTAAACTATAAACTTGCCATACATCAAAAAGAACATTAGCCCAATCTTCAGCAAAAGTAATATCAGCACTATTTTTAGCAATATCTTTAGCTACTTCTTCATCAGACATATCTCTATATTTAGGATTATTATTATAAAACTCTTCCCTTTGTTTATCATTCATATTAGTAAGTTGAGTTTTAGAATAATCTTCAATATCATTATAAGTTTGTCTAGCTTCTTGATAATTTTCAAGATAACGAGAAGGAACTCCAATAGCAGTAGCTTCTGCTATTCTACCAGTAATGGCTCTACTCTTTTGAGTCATATTAATAGCATTAGCTATTTTATTAGCTAATTTATTAAACTTTATACCTTTACCTAATAAAGAAACACCTTTAGCAAGACCAGCACTAGGAACCATAAGAGTTAAAGAACTAGCTATACTAGGAGCATTGCTAGCCCACCAAGCAAAATCTCCAATATCAAATGCAGCATTAGGATTTTCTCTATATATAGCTAAACGTTCATTAATAGATTCTTTTAAAGATTCAAGTTCAGAACTTATTTCAGATTGATAATCATTAGGACTATTACTAACCATATTATAGAAAGCATCAGCTAAATCGGCAAAACCAATAGCTGTTCCAACAGTAATCTCATTACCAATCTGTCCAATCATTCTTAATCCTTGTTCCCAATTGCTTTGATTAACAGCGCGTTCTTTATCAAGTTTTTCTGGGTCATCAACAGGATTAACATAAACATCATAAGGAGCATATTTATCTATATCATATTGATTAAGATTATATGATTGCCCAGCAATACGACTAAATAAATGACCACGACCCCGGTCACTAATAGAAGTGCCGGGGTTGTAATCAACTAAAGTAGGAGGCTGTATAGCCCCCTTTTTAGTTTTAGGATTATATTCAGGATTAGGTGTTTTATTACCACCTTGTAGAAACTTTAATACATCCATATTAATATAGATTATTAGTTAATTCATCATAGTAATATTGAATAACATAAGGGTCTGAACTGCCACTAAGTTGGGCAAGTTTAGTAGCAACATTTTGTTGAATAGCCTTAACAGCAGTTACATCTACTGCCATACCAGCTTTAACAGCAGTTACAGTTTGTTCCCATTGAGATAAATTATCTACAATATCAACAGCATTTTCTTTACTTACTAAACCAATAGTTTGATTATTAGTAGAATTAATTAAATTAAAACCTCCACCATTGGGTACTAATTTAAATTTATCAATTCCAGTAAATGCAGCATTATTAGTAAGAGAAATAGGTCTATTAGCATTATAATAATTTTCTACTTTACCAGCAGCTCTCCAACTAGTATCTTGATTCCAAGATTGAATAATAGAACTATCAATAGCACCGCTACCTACAAGTAAAGTAATAGGTTCTCTTTTAAGTTTACCTTCTGTATCATAATAACCGGCAATATTAATTTGAACTCCAACATCACCAGTTTTTGGGTCACGAACAATAGTAGGAGTAATTTCATTTTCTTTAGCACTTCTAAGATAAGCTGTATAAGCTTTTCTATCTTCAGAAGTCATAGGTTCAAATACTCCATTTTCACTAGTAATATAAGCTTCTCCTTGAGTTAAATCAATACCACTACGAATAGCCATCATAGCTTGTTCTTCTTTATTCTTCTTATAAGCAGAAAGTTGACTAGCTTTCTCAGGATTAGCATTCATTATAAAATTAATTTCAGCTAATTCTGGAGTTAAAGCACTAATACCAATAGTAGAAGAAGTTATTTGACCACCATCAAGAACAGCATTATTTTTAGATTTAAGAGAATCAACATAATTAACTAAACCAATATAAGGTTCTTTATTACCTGTTGGTAATCCAGCATGATGTTCTTCACCATTAGAATCAACTCTAACAAATTTATCACCATAACCAAAGAATCTAGTTTTAGCAGAATTAAGAAAAGCATTTAAAGGATTTCTAGTATCTTCAGCTTCTTTAACAGCTTTACCAAAACTATAAATAGATTTATGATAATCTTTAGGTAATTCAGCATATCTATAACCATTACCATCAGAACCAAATCTTATTCCAAGACTAGCAGCTTTTTTCTCTCCACCAAGAGCATTAATAAACGAATTATAAACATCATCATTATTAAAATATTGTCTAATAGAACTACTATCTCCAAATATCTGATTAACATATTTACTATATGTATCAGAATATTTATTATTAGGCAAATCACTTAAACTAATAATAGAATTATATGTATCAAATCCGTCAATGCTATCTTGCGATTTACCAACTTTAAGACTATTAATATATTCTTGATTATCAATAATATCATTAAGATAACTTAGAGCATATGCTCTATCAGATGGGTTAGTAATATTAGTCATAATACTAGTTCTAATATCATCTGAATTAGCAGTGCTTAAATTAATATTAATATCAGGATTATATTTGTTAAGTAATCCAGCTATTGATTGTCTATTACTAGTAATTTCAGCTTGAGCTTGAGCAGGCATAAAATTATCAATACGAACAGGAGTACCTTTATAAGTTAAATTATCAATAGCTTGTTTTCTTTGATTTGTACTTCCTAATCCAGCTTGTTTAGCTAAAGCTAATTGAGTTTTCCATGCTTCACCATAAGTAGTATTACTGCTTTGATTATAAAAAGTTGCAGCATTATAGAAAGGGTCAATACGTTTAGCAAGATATTGTTCAGGAGTAAGAAGAATACCATTTTTATCTGTTATATCAGGATTACTTCCATTTTGGTCATATTTCCATTTAGCAATTTTATAATCTTGTTCAAGACTAGCTTTAGCACCTGGAGTATTTTCAATAACAGCTTTAACAGCTTCAGCAAGTTTAGCTTTACTTAATCTTTGCCAATCACCTTTAGTATGAGAATAAATTTCTCCTGTAACAGACTTAGTAATATCATCAGTAACTTTACCATTAGCATCAAGCCATCTTGTTTGACTACCACCGCCTTGTTCTTTAGCAGCCCATTGAAGTGCTTGATTAAGTATCTGATTCATAGGAATTTCAGAAACTTCTCTATCGATAGGAGTCCATTTACTTCCACCAATAACATTACCATTTTTATCAGTTATATCTTGATAATTATACTTATTAACTGTACGATAATAATTCTTATAATCTTCAGATAAATCAGTACGTTTATCAAGATTATCCATATATGCTTTATAATCTTGTTGAGCATGTAAACGACCAATCATTTCCGGACTTGAAGTTATATCTCCATAAGTTCCAACTATATCATCAAGACTAGAATAAGCATTACCATATTGCATATTTTCGGTAAGAGCATTACGAACTTTATTAAGTTGTTCTTGGCGCCAAGCATCTTCAGCTTCATTTAAATCTAATTGAGCAAGTTGAGCATCAATTTGAGATTTAGTTTGAATAGCTTGTTGATGACCTTGTTCAAGAGTATTATAAGTTCTAGCTAAGACATTTAAGTCAATAGGATTAACTTGTTGTCTAAAAGTAGGAGTATAAAAGTTTATCGGCATGATTGTTTTCCTCCAAGTTTTCTACGTTTACGAATAATAAATTCATCATAATCAACTCCAGCATCTCGCATAATTCTATCATCTACATTAGGAGCAGATGCTCTCATCGCACCAATAGTATTATTTAAAGCTTTACGATTTTCATATCTACTAATCATATCTTGAATACCAGCATTAATTCCACTAAATAAATTATTAATATTAGTTACTTTAGCTTCTCTAATACCATTATCAAATGCTGCTTTTCTATCTATATATTGATTGTATTGTTGAGCATTAAATTGACGAACACTTTGCTGATTACGTCTATCTTGATTAATAAGATTAGTTTCTATATTTTCTTTATTACCATAAAGTTCATTAACAGCTTGACCAGCAGCATTACGAACTCTTTGTTTACGAGCTAAACTTACACGACTACTAGCTGTATTAGAATCAATATCACGATAAGCTTCAAATTTATCTTCTCTAATTCTATCAAGTTGAGGATTAATATTATATTTAGTTTTAAGTTTATTAGCACTAATAAGAGTAGGCTGTCCCGGACCTCTCATTTTATTAATAGCTCTTTTACTAGCAAAATAACTAGCTAAACTACCAGCTACATTACTACCTAATCCAATCCAATCAGCAGTAGTAAGATTTTTAAATTTACCTTGACCTTTACCATCGAAAGATGTAGTTCCTTTAGCAAGTGTGCTAGTAGAAACAGGTAAAGTAGTAGGAATACTAGCTTCTACTTTAGGTAGATTGTGATTATAAACAGCAATAGGAGGTGTTTTAGTAGGAACAGATTGAGTTGATTGACTTGACTTACTACGTCCTCCACGGGGGGTCTTCCCACTAGATTTAGTTGTAGGCAAACTTGAAATATTAGTATTATTTGTACTAATACCTTTATTATTTCCATGACTCCAACCAGCTCTAACTAAACCGCTAGTAATTCCAGCACCATCTTTAAATAAAGGAAGTCTGCGTTCTGCATAATATTGAGGACGACGATTACCATTATCAATATTAGATTTATTATTATTAGTATTTACATTATTATTTGTAGTATTATTTTTAGACCATCTTCCATTTCTAAAAGTATAATCACTACCAACAATAGTTTCTCCTCTAGCAGATTTATTAATAGGATAAATAGAAGTTCTATTAATAGTTCTATTAGTTATAGGAACATAATATCCATTTTGTTCATTATATTCCCAAGTTCTTCCATGACGATTAATACGATTTCCACCAACAGCAAATTTATCGCGTAGACCCCCCGTAGAGGATGGAGAATGAATTAATCCATTCTTAACATTACCATTAATACTTATAATCATATTTTTACCTCCAAATTTTCTAGATTTACGACTATAACCTTTAGTATATTTACCAATATGGTTTCGAGTATTAGATATATCTTTAAGTACTTCTGAATTAACATCTTTAACATCAATTACTTCAAGACCTTGTTTTCCAACATCGCCTGTAAAAATAAAATGTTGATAAGGATTACCTTTATTTCTACTAGTTTTACTAAGTCCTTCGCTAGTTATAACATTATATTTTTTATTTTCTGGATAAATACCTTTAGATTTAATATATTCTTTTAATTCGTTATTACTAATACGTTTACTTTTTTTAAGTTTTCTATTAATATCTTTATTATAAAGTTTATCAAATTGTTTTTCAATATATTTTCTATAATTATTAGAAATTAGTTTACCAAGTTGATTATTAATATCTTTATAATATATATCTTTAACTTCTTGTTCAGGTATTTGATATACTACATCATTGCTAAAAATATCATTATTATAATTAACTACTTTAAAATTTTTATGACCAAAAGTTACTTTAATATCCGGATTATCAACATCAATACCTTTCTTTTCTAAAATATCATAAACATATTTACGAACTTTATATGTAAAAGGATTATATGTAGGTAAATTACTAATTTCTTTACCTATAACATAATTAATATAATCATTTTTAAGATTACCTGTTACACTATAACTAGGTTTATATTTTATATCAGGGTCATCAATAAATTTTTTTATATGATTTGCAATATATTCATTATAACCATAAAATTTAGAATAGTCTTTATTAACTTTAGAAATAATATCTTTATAAGGAATATTTTTATTTTTACTTAATTCTGTTCTAGCACTTTTACCATATCTAAGCAAATATGGAAGTTCATAATCAGTATAAAGTTTACTTTGTTCAGAATTATCAAAAGCAAAATCAGCATTTTTAACCCAATTTTCTCTATTACCTTCAAATTTAATAGGACGTCTAACAGATACTACAAACCCATCTTTTTCATTATGATGTTTAGCTTTTGCATATCCAATACCTGTATTTAAACTATTAGAAGAATAAATAGTACCTTCTCCTTTATATGAAGAATTAAATCCAACTCTACCAGCCCCTGTATCTGGAGCATAAGTTGAAGCATAATATTTAGCTCTATTTTCAGCAGTAGGTTCAATACCATTTCTTCTAAGTATATTATTTATATTTTCTTCATTACCTGTTTCATGTACACCTCTAATAAAAGTATTATGTTCTAATAATCTATCTTTAATAAGTTTATCAGCTTGTTTAGGATTCTTTGCAGCAGATAAAGGAATAGGGTCATAACCATAACGAGCATTCCATTTATTAAAAGTCTTAAGAAAAGCTTTTGTATCATCAATATTAGTTTGAAGAACATCAGGTATATCAATAACTTTTCCGTTACTATCTAATATATTAACAAAATCTTTATATTTACCAATATTAGAAGTTAATTGTTTTTTAGGAACTTCAAGAAGTTTAGTAGGTTTAACACCAAGAGCTTTTCTACCATTATTAACAGATAAATTATAACGAATATTAGGAGAAATAGAATAATAACCTAAAGCATCTCTACCTTTAGTAATAGCTTTTTGACTTATTCTAGAAATATTTTTATCTAAAGCCATAGCAACTTTAGTAGCTTTATCGACACCTCTTAAAACTCCAGCGCCACCTAACAATATATCAAATTCAGGATTAACTTGTTCAAGAGGAGTCATATTAACTTCTTTTCTAGCAGGAACTTTTTCTAAAGTATTATTTGCTATTCTATAAGTTTCTGGATAATAAATAAAATCTCCTTGTTTAATACCACTATTTCTAGGAGATTCCATTATAGGAGTTACTCTAGTATTATCACTTTTAGCTACATATTTTTCTTTACCATATTTAGCTTTAGTACCATCATCGTTAATCCCATTTCTATCTTTAAAATCTTCTTGAGCTTTAAATACTTTATTAGGATTAGCTCCACCCATAACTAATTTAGCAGGACTAATACCATTAAGAATAGGCTGTGCAGAATAAACTTTAAGTTCATTACCATTAGTTTCAACTACTTCACCATCTTCTACTTCAATACCTGTTTTATCACTAGGACCAATATCAATACCACCTTGACTATGTTTTCTTCCATTCATATAAAAGAAATTATTACCAAGAGGTTGAGCAACACCACCAGCAACTACATTCGGTATTTTACCACCAACAGCATATTGTTTTTGAGGAAGATTTTTTCCATTACTTCTAGGAGTTTGAATAATATTAAATGGAAATGTTGGTCCAAGTTCATCATCACTAGGAAGAGATTCTTTATTAAAATCTTTAACATGATTAATAAGTCTACCAGCAGTATTATTCATTAATTTTTCTCTATTATCTTTAGACATCAAATTGTTTATACCATTATAGAGAAATTCATTACCAAGTCTTATTAAACCAGTAGATTTAGCAACTTTATCATAAACTCCATCAAGCGGAGGAATACCATTTTGAATAAATCTTTCATTACGAGTAACATTACCTCTAAATGTACTAGGTAAATTACTTATATGAATAACTTTATCTTTTCTAGGCATTTTATATAATATAATGAGAAATTGTAATTTGATTGATTTTAAGGCTCTCTGCTGAACGATAGCCTATTAGTCGATTAATAGTTCATACCTATATATAATAATTCAACAGAGAGCAAAAAACTAGCGTCTATGACCGCCACAGCGATATACATTTAGCCTATCTCGATATACTGATTGAGGCATAACAGATTGTTGAACAGTACCATTAGTAATCCATTCAGGACGTTCAAGACCAGTTTTAGGAGCACTATAACTAGCTTGGTCAGCTTGTTTAACTTGAATTGGTTGTTGTCCTTTACTTCCAAACATACCACCAATTAAACTTCCAGCAGCACCAATAGCAGCACCAATCCATGCTTTTCTACGTCCACCACATTTATATTTATTAATAAAACTAGAACGTTGATACATAGTCATTGGATTAATCATTTTATCAGAAGTAATATTAAGTTGCTGTTGACCAGCTTGAAGTTGTTTACGTCGCTCAGCTTCTTGAGCAATACGTTTATTTTCATTAATTTGTTGATTAGCAGAAATACCTTGACCTATTGCAGTACCTAATTCACCAAGTCCTTGAACTCCTGTAATAGAACTAGCAAGATTACCTAAACCGGGAAGAGCTTGAGCAAACTCAGTACCAAAATTAGCTTTACGTCGAACTCTACCACCACATTTAAGAGTAAGCTTATCATTATATTGACCAACATAATCTTGATTAGCATAAGCACTAGTTAAAGCTTGAGCATTTTGTAAAGCATCTTTATGGTCTTGTGCAGCTTGAGCTTCAGCTTGGGCTTTTTCTTGAGCTTTCTTTTGTTTATTACCTTTAATTATACCACCAGCAATACTAGCAGCTGCACCAATAATAGCACCAATAAAAGCTTTTTGTCTTTGTCTATCTCTATACTGTATCATAATTTTCTAAATTGAGTTTGAGCACATTCAAGACTTTCAAATTCAATGCGCTTATTATCTGAATTATTAAATATAAAACGAACTACAAAATAATTACCATATACTCTACGAAGTTTATCACTTACTGTATTAGGATGTTCTTTAATTGCATTACGGAAATAATTAAAGTTATATTGAGTAAGTTCATACCAAGGTTTTTTATACTTATTAAATTCATTAAGTTTATCAATATTAATATCTATATCATCAGTATCATTATCTTCATTAAATATACGAAGTATATCACCAGCATAAGGATGTTCTCTTAAATCAACAGGATTATTAATATTATCACTATAAATAGGAATATATATCTTATGTACTTTATATTTAATAAATTCAAGAAATTTAATAAGTTCATAAGATTCATTAACCATAATATCAATATAACTATTATGAACTAATATAGGCTCATCACCAACTTCTTGTTTAGATACTAAATATAGACTTCTACTATCATCACCCATGTGAGTATTAAATCTACCATAATTATATTCATGAGTAAATACATGAAGAGGGCAGTTAAGTCTATCATTGTTATGTTCAGTTTGAAAGTAACATTTAGTTTTAGTAGACCAAGCATTATTAAAATAATAATCATGTAAACTAATAAAACTACCTACTTTATAATTAAAACTAATAACTTCATTATGCGATTCTATAATAGATTCTTTAGTATTAGGATTAATATTATCATAAGTATAATCAAACTTAATTAGAATACGATTATTAAATTTATCATGAGCAAATCTAACTTTATTAGGATGATATTTATCTAGCCATAGTTTAATATCTTCATCCATTATTTTAAGTTGACCATCATCAAATTGATAAAGTTTATGAAAATCATCATTATAAAAAATATAACCAAATTCTCCGACTATATATGCTAAATCATCTTGTAGCCCACCATAACCTTTATCACTAGTAAAGACTTCTTTATAATCAACTTCAAAAGCATCAGGTTGATATAATTGAACATTTTCATCTCTAGTTTTAAGTGCAGCACTTATATCAAACATAAACATACTATGTTGAGTATGAACTAAAAGATAATATCCAATTCCAACTAAATTAGTTATACTTCCTTTATTTTCAGTAATATTTTTATAACCTTCGATAGGAAATATTCTCCAAGCATTAACTTCACTTTCATCTTGAATAACATTACTACGTCTTATAGTTTTATCAAAACGAGTAATATTAATAATATCATTACGATATTGAGTTAACAATTTAGGAACATATTGGTTAACATTTCCAATAGGGTCTTTAAATAAATCAACACTATTCTTAGGTTCTACAAATGTACCAAAAGCAACACTTTTCTTGTCAGTTTCTTCTTTAATACTAAAAGCTATTTTACTAGGTTCATTATTAAAACGTTTACTTTCAAAGAACTTATCACTATATAAAGGAAACTGAATATAAACATTAAATGGAATATCAAACCAGCATGGTTCATCACCACTATAATAATATTGATTATTAGTAGGAGTATATAATTTATAATTACCTTCGTTCATTATAACTCCATTATCATTATAAATAAGAACACCATCATAAGTCATTCTACCATTATATCCATGCTCAATAGAATAAGTTCCGCCATTATAACAAACATCGTTAAGTCTTACAAGTTCTTTTTCTTTACTAGTATAAATATTTTTAGTACAATTAAGAACTGTTGCGAGAAACATAGTTTTAGCATCAAGTAGTAATTCCTTATAATCATCCATTTCAAGAGCAGTTCCTTTTCCAGCTCTACTATCAGTAACATTATCAGCAACTACTAGTTTATAATTATTAATAGGTTTATATTCATTTCTACTAATAACACCTATAACTGGCATATTATAACTATAAGGATAAGTAGTATTAACTACCATATCAACTACATCATGTTTTTCTTTATAAGGTTCAAATTTACATTTACCATCAATACGAATAATATTAAAATCATATTTAATACTATCATCAATATCAAATCGACCACTATATAGATAACATTTATCACTAGTAAAATTATTCGCTACAAAACCGGGTTTTATACCCCAACTGCCATTTTGCCAAGTAACATTACTAGCTATATTACAATAATCTTTTCTAGTTAGTAATCCAGTATATCTAGTAATAGGTTCAACTTTTTCATAACTAATAAACCATCCAACATAACCTAATTCTTTAATTTGATTCCATAAAGTAGTATCAATATTAGCACGAATATAAAACTTATTAAAAGTATTATTCATATTATATATAAAACCTCTAGTATGTTCATCACCAACAGCTTCAGCATCAAATATTAAATCAGGTATTCTAAATAGTTCATCACCATTAATATTTTCGTAATAGCCAAATTTAGCTTCATTATCAATTCCCATAGCACCTATTACTTGATTACTACAAGAAGTATAACTACCACTATTTATAACTTGATAAACATATAAATCATTATATTTATCTTTATCTTGATAATCAATAAAGTAATTAGATATAAGAGTATATAGTTCATCTTTATTAGTAGCTTCAAGTTCACCATAACTATTAAGTAATATATTAGTAGTAGGATTATTTATTGGTTCAGCAGTATAAACTACAATTTTATGATTAGCAATATATCTTTTAATATTAGAACTAATAGTAGATATTGGAATATCTCCACTAATAACTGCCCAATATGGAATATTACCATTACCTTGATTATTCCAATTAAAAGTAATTATAGTACAATGAGAACCATCATTAACAATATTATTTATATACTTATCTTTATTTGACAATTTATATCCTCTACTAGCATCACCATATTTATCAACAAAATGAATAAAAAAGTTATATACTTCTCCGGGAATAAGAGTATCATTTTTCTTACGTTCATTAAAATCATAACTAGGCTCAATAATAGAATGAGTAATTCTCATTTTACAATTATCAATATCAAATATAGTATCTCCAAATAATACTTGCCCACTAGTAAATACAGTATCTTCTGTAAATCCAATTCCATTATAAACATAACAAGCTATTTTAACTGTACTGGGTAAAGTATAAACAGATTGATTATTTTCATATTTATAACTTGTAGGAATAATAAAACAATGACAAGCAAGATATTCTTTAAGATTATGACTACCTCTACTGCCTACTTTTATTTTAGCATTATAATTAATTTTTAAATATTCATGTGCTGCAATACCTTGTATAACTGTATCATTAAATAAAGTTCTAAAAGTACGAAAAGGATATTGATTATTATTGAATACTTTATCAATATCTTTAATTTGCCAATCAGCAGTACCAGTAATTTGAAGGCTAGCCATTTTAAAATATGGACCTTTTTCACTAACAGCATTAACAGTAGTATAATCATTATAATAAGCATTAACAGCTTTATTACGAAGTTTAATAGTAATATCTTTAACAGCCTCTTCTAATGTTTTACCATTACTTAAAGTTCTGTCATCGTTATCAGTTTTTTCATTATAATTAGCAATATATATTCTATTCTTATAATTAATGATATTACCAACATTATAATAATTATAATAGTCAGTAGTTAAATCAGCAACATTATATTCAACAAGAATATCTCTACTAAATTTAAAAATATTATTATTTAAATCATCTGTTCTAAACGCTTGAGTACTATCTTTTTTACATACAATAAAACCAAGTTGATAAAGACCAGAACGACCTCCACTAATATTTATTTCAAAAGTTTGATTACATATATCTTTAGAATCACTAAATGAATCAGTATTACCATAACAATAACCATTTGGTTCATCTTTCGGTTCATAAACATTAGTTTTTCTAAAACAAACTTTATTAATAACTTGTGGAATTATAACATCATTAAAAATAGGAAATCCAATACTATACCATTTAGTATAATTAGTTTTATCTATCTTATATCTAATAAATATAAAATAAAATCCTTTATAAGCACCACCACTAACATAATTTAAACCACTAATAGTAGGTAAAGTTACTTGTGGAATAACAGACATTTCAGAATCAGGACGGTCAGAATCTAAATCAATATTAATAGTTTTAAGAGGAACATCAACAGAAGCATCACTTTCAGCAATAGCTACTATAAGATGATTTTTAACATTATAAGTATATGTTCCTTTAATCTTTCCACCATTATACTTCCAATTACTATTTACTCTATAACAATTATCAGCTTGTTCATTATATCTATAAATATAAGATTCATTAGAATCAGTATTAACAATAAATAAAATAAGTTCAGTACTAGTTGGAATAACACCAACTATTTTAAAATTATTAATACCATCTTCATGAATAACATTAGCAATTACTTTACAATCTTCAAGTCCTTCTTCATTAACAATCATCCTATCATCATTACTTACTTTAACGTTCTTAGCAGCAACTAATGAATAAGGCACACAATCGCCTGGATGTTTATTAAGATTAAGTTTCTTTTGTATATTCATAATTATTTAGGAAAAGTAAAGTTATAAAAGAACTCATTCCAACCACTATCATCATCACTTTGTTCATCTAATAAAACACTAGTCTTAATATCTTTCTTCATACTTTCCCATAGATAGAAAGGATTAGTTCCATATTGACTAGCAGAAAGATTAAACACAGGATGTTTATATCCTCTCATAAGCATACGAGCCATACAATAATAAGTAAGACCTTGAATTAATTTACCATTAGCAGGTATAACAGGAATTTCACAATGATAATTATCACTATATTGAGTTTCAATATCTTTATAAACAACTGTTATACAAGTATCATTAAAATTAAGTTCAATAGTATTACCTCCAATAAGAATATAATTATGATTTGACTTATCATATCCTCCACGGGGAGTCTGACAATGAGAATGAACTTCATGCTGACATCTTGGACATTCAGTATTATTATGAACTGTATAAACAACAGGATTACATCCTACTTTACCAGTATCAATAACTTCTCTAGTTCTAGAACCATTAGGACAACAATCATCGGGCATACCAAGATAGTCTTTATTAGTAGCACGCTCCGGACTTTCGTCCTCCGCTTGACCCCCCGTAGAGGATGGAGCAGATTCAGTATCACTACATCTATATTTACTAGTATCAGCCCTAGGTACTTCACAACCATTACTATCATATACTTTAAGACCGTCATCAATAAGACAACATTTACTTTTAGCTATCTTATTAATGACGGTTAGTTTCATTTTCTTATCAACTTTACGAAGAACTTTAAGTTCATTCATAGCATCAACACACCAAGCAGGAACTCTAGGAATCCAATCACTTCCATCAGGATTGAAATCATTATCAAGTTTACCAATTATATGTTCTATCGTAATCGTTTTATTATTTGCCATAATATTAGTTTTTATATCTAGCTTTATTACCATTATTATGTGCTCCACGTTCATACTTTTGTTGATTAACATTTCTAATATATTTAAATGGAGCATTAGGTTCTCGTTCAAGATAAACAAGAAGTTTACTTCTTAATCCTAATTTAAGATTAAAAATATCATCAACAGTTTTACATTCAGAATTAAGTTGTTTTGCATCTTTACCTCTAAGTTCTCTATTAATATAATTAGCATATTTAAATTTAATAGCACTATAACTATGAGTTCCATTATTAATAAGTTGTATTTCATAAAACTCTTTATTAGTTTTATAAACTACATAAGGAATACCATCATACTTAAGTCCACGAATTTTATATATTTCTGCTTCTTCTTTATCATAAGGTTTAAGACCAGCATCAATAATTTCTTGTTTCTTAAGTCTAGTAGCGTTCCAATCAACATAAGTATCTCTAGGTTTATCTCTATATCTCCAGAAATTAATAACTAAATCACCAATTTCATATTTAAAATGATAAGCGTAGCCTTCAAGAACACATTTATGAACACCATAACTATAATACCTATGAATGTACTTTTTATAATCAGAAAGACTTAATTCAGAACGTCTTGTAGCAAGTTTAAGAGCAATAATATAATCGTTTGCTTTTTTAGCTAAGTTACAATAACGCAAAAGTTGGAGAAGAACAATACGTCTTTCTCCAACTGTATAACTAAGTTGATTATTAATTAATTGCTCTAACTTATTAATTAATTCAACATTATCATTAAGAAATTGAAACCCATATTCATTAAGATTAATTTTTAAATCATCTTTAATAACTTGATTTTTACTTTTAATATAAGCACGACAATCAGCTTTCATCTTATTTATAAGTTCAAGTTCTTTATTATATTTTGCTATATCGTCATTAGAAGTTTCAATAAACTTTTTATAATAATGACTAATATCTATATCTTTAATCATAATTTATCTAGTTACAAAATTATCAATAGGAGTTTCATTTGTTTGACGAGGAACTTCAATAAGATTACGTTTAAATACAATCTCTTTAAGAGCTCCAATCATATCTTCAGGAATAAGAAATTCATCATCATCGTATTTAGCTTCATCATCAATAGGGTCATAATTTACATCTTTAGCTTTTTCAACAGTTTCGGTAGGAACAAGATAAGGAATTTCAAATGGAGATTCAATAATAATAGAACCTATATTTTGAAACCAATCTTTATTATTACTAAAGAAATAAATATAACCATTAATATAATCATAAACAGGAAGATTACACATACCTGCAAGATAATGATAAAACTTAGCACTAGCTTCTTTTGCAAATGGTATTTCTATCCCAGTATGTCCGGTAGTTCTAATTGATTGGAAAGGTAAGTTATTAATAAGTCTAACTGGCTTTGGAACTTCTTGTTTAGTACGTTTAATTGCAGGAAGCCCAAGAGTTTGACTATTATATAAGTCACCATCAGGAACATTAATAATAGAAACACGAATACGTTGTTGCAAACCTTTATCAACATATTTATGATTTTCATAACTTTTACGAATTAGTTCATTACGACCATGAAGAATAGCATATCGAAGATTACGTCTAAGAGGAATACTATTAGGATTGCCAACAGCATGAGCAAATTCACTAACTAATTGATTAAGACTAGCCATGTTAAGATTGACTTGCGTTTTCTAATTGATGAACTCTTTGTTCAAGTTTATTAATCTTATTAGAATATGTTTCAACTTTAGTTTTAAGTTCATTAACTGTTTCAGCTAATTCGTTATGTTTTTGTGTTATAACTTTAACATCTTGTTCAAGTTCAGTATTATTAGTATAATCAACAATAGAATTTAATAATTCAATTAATAAATTTCTATCTTTATTAGATATATCACTATTTAAACAGCATATAGTTCTAATAATATCATCTTTAAGTTTATCTTTAGTCATAATATATTATGTTTTAAGTTTATTATATTTAATATTATAATAAACTGTTGCAGGAGTAGTATCGAGAAAAACAAATTAATTAACCAATTACTCCTAGCAACAGTTCCACGTGGACATATTTAATCAAGTTTAACTGTAGTAAAGAAGCCGACCTCACTTCTTCTTTACCATCTTCTCTATGAAATTTAGCATTACCAATTCTGATTATATCATTATCATCTTTAGTCCATTTAGTATATGCTTGTTAAATCTTAACAAGCCATTATACATCTCTACTAAATTAAAATTCATATCAATCTTGTTCTAGATTATCAACTCGATCATTAAGAGAATTAATATTACTAGTATTTCGATTAACTTGAGTTACAAGTCCTCGAAGAGCAGTAATTATAGCATCGTTTTTAGTATCATTACTAGCTTTCATAGCATTAATTGCAACAACTATATAGTTATTTGCTTGACTAATAGTAGAATTAACAGTATCAAGTTTATCACAAATAGTAGTTTTCATACTATCAATAGCAACTTTAATACTATCTAATTTAGCATCAACTTTATCAAAACGACTATTAAGAAGAGTTTGAGTTTCATCTGATTCACTTTTATGTTGATTTTCAAACTCATCAAATTCAGCTTTAACCATTTCATGTAATTCAGTAATCTTTTGACTAATTTCATCAAGATTAACTATAACATTATTTTCTCCAAACTCATCATGTTCTTTATTACCAGAAATACTAAGTTTAAGATTATTAATAAGTTTATTAATAGCATCTAACTTATAATTAACTCTTTTATCACCTTCCATATCTTTAGAATTTAGTTTGTTACAAATATAAATTATATTATTAATAACAAGTAGTTTAACAATATTATTAACATTTTTTAATTAAGCAGTTTTAGAACTATTAATACCTAGATATTTAGTCCAAGTATAATGTTTACGTTTACTAATATAATTAAGATTATCATCATTAATATAAGCTTCTTCTTCAAAACTTACATCTTTATAAGCATCATGTTGTTTAATATGAAATAGTCTTATAATAAGATATTCAACACCATACCATATATAGAAAAAGATATATAACATCTCTTTCATTTGTTCTGTATGAATAGCTTCATGATTAAGTTCTTTATTACTTAATTCACCTTTAGTAAATATAATACCAAAAATATTAATAGCTTTATAACCATTAAAAGGAAAATGTTTAGTCTTAATAACTCTCATAACTTTACTATTTTAAAATTTAATATTGTAAATATTTATGTACGTTCATAGAGCCACTTTTTAGGCTCATAACAAGACTTTCATTAAATCATGTACAGTTAATCAGCTAGGTTTAAAACTAGCCAAATTTGGCAAGCTATACTCCCCGTAGAGGATATAGCAGGCTTGAATTAGTCAATCAAACCTAGCTAATCAATCTCATACAATCTTAACCAATAGTATTATCAATATCTTTATAGCCAACTCCAAGTTTCTTTAGAATAGGACTAACAACCAAACTCCAAAACACAGGAGCAAGAACAGCACTATTAACAAGCATAATAGCATTATCATATCCAGCAGCAATATAAATACCAGCCATAGTAGCAATACTTATTACTAATACACATCGTTTTTGCCAAGTAGGAACTTTATTATCGCCATTAAAGTAATCAATACTTTTAATAATAATATAAGTTAGAACATTAACAATAAACATAAATCCAAAGTCAAAATTACTAAGGATACCATTTACAATTACATCAATAAATTTGTCCATACTAAAATTTAGATAAATAAAAAAAAGGGAACTATCCGAAGATAATTCCCTCTATCTTCAAAACGTTGATTCTGTTGAGTCAAAGATTCCAGCACCATTATAGCCCTCTGGAACAACTTTCACTTTTTCAATTACTTGCATAATAAATTAAGGTTTAAGTTAAAAAAATAGATTAATACTTGTAGTTTGAACTACATAATCTATAGCACTTAAACCGTTATCTTTGTTTGGTCATTAACATTATTTTAACTTTCAATAGGACTATAAATTGTCAATTCACCAATTTTATTAAGTTTAGTATATTTTATTTCACCTATTCAGCAACTGGGGTAATAGTTGCATATTTGGTAGCAGTTCCTGTCCAAATTGGAAGACTAAGTTTATTACTATTCGCACTAGGCATAGTCATATTAACTCCGCATCCATCATTAATAGCTTTTTGAATCTTATCAAGATTAACACTATTAGTAATAGTTCGATTTATTTCTTCTTTAAAGTTATTAAATGTATCATTAGTAACATATCTATTAAGTAAATTATTAACTTCTTCTTTATTATAAGTTTCAGATTTAGTATAATAATTTTTAAACATATTATTAATCTCTTCTTTAGTATAACTTTCCATAGAAGAAGTATCACCCATTACTCTCCATTCAGTACCATTCCAATAACAAATCTTTCCATTACGATATTCAATCTGACCTTTAGCCCAATTACTACAAGTTACATTAGGAAGATATTCAGACTCTTCACCAACCATACCTGTAAGTTTACATTTATTTAAATTAATAGTACCATTCTCAATAATACCACCTTCAAATACAAGTTCACAACCAACAGGCATTGTAATAATTTTACCACTTAAATTAAAAGCATAACGAATAATATAACGAGTATTTTCTTCGTTAAACATATCTTGAGTAAGAACAGCTTTATAATTAAGATAAATATTATTCTTAACTTGAACTAGATTTTCTTCATTAAAATAATATTTGATATTATCTACTGAATTAACATATATAATACCAAGTCTTGGACGTTCATCAGAAAGACAAGTATTATAAATATTATAGTCTTCACTATTTCCATAAACAGGAGTGTTGACACCCCGTAGAGGATGAACTCTATCAGTAGGTTCTACAATAGTCCATCTAGTATAATAATTATAAAAACCAACTCCATCATGAATAGTCTTAACTCTAAGAACAAATAATTTATGATAAGTATCATAATAAATACCAGCAGTATTACCTAAATCTGTTCTAATAACTTCATATTTATCAGTATTAAGAATTATTTGACCATATTGTTCACAATAAGTATCGTCAAGAAAACCATTAAATAAAAGCTGTTCTGCATTACTTGCATCATCCTCCACGGGGAGTAAGACCTTGCGAACTATTTTATATCCTTTACCACTTTTATATTCAGGCTCATAAGGTCTATCTTTAAGACTAAGACGATTAACATTACAACAACCCGGACTTAATCTTATAGTAATATCTTCTTCATCGGGATAATTAATAATGTTAACTTTACCATCTCCTGCAATCATTTGTTTAAGAGCTTCATTAAGCATATCCCAATCAATAGTTCCATCAGCAATTGGAATTTTAGCGCCACTTTCTTCAAGATATTTCTCACTAAGAATTTTAGTCCAATTATCATCAGAAACCCAACTAGTTTCAACACCAGCTTGAAGATTACTACCTATATAACTTTCAGTTATAGATACATTATGTTCAGCATCATAATAACTAATAGTAAGACTATTACGTCTAAAAATAGCAGGAACAGCTTTACGAGTATTAACTCTAGTTCCTTGATATGGAATCCATAAATGATTAAACCTAGAAAGAACAACAGTTAAATCATTATTTGTATCTTTGTCAAGAATATTTTGAAGATAAGTAATAGGAAATACTTTATCATAACTATTCTGACCTAGCTTTTCATATAGTTGTTTATTATTCATAATTATGTGATTAATTTAAATAACTTTAATGAGTAAATAAACAATATAAACATTAGTAATATTGTTATATTAAATAGTATTCTTATCATGGTTCAATTTTAAAACTCTTACATTCAATACCGTACTATTAGAAGTCATAGTAAATTGACATAATATAGTAAATAAAGAAGTAGTTGTATTAGCAGTAACACTAATAATATTATTACTATTAGATATAGAAACATTATTCATAGGTGTGCTAACACTACTTAAAGTACAAGTATATTTACTGCTAACATCATCTTTATTTTCAAACCAAAATTGCAATTTACCAGCGTTCATTATAGCAATATTAGTAGGAATATATACATAAACGCCAATAGGAGTTTTCTCAATATAATTATAACTTGTTTCTCCTCTATATATTGAATCTACATTTTCACTATCTAAATAAATAGGTAAAGCAACATTTTGACTATTAAAATAATCATTTTTAATAGCAAGTCTACCACGTACAGGATTTGCTCTTTGTGTTCCTTTTGTAATAACATTATGATTTAGCCAATTCCATTCAATTTTATATTCTCTTGCAGTATTAAAATTATTTGCAGAAAGTTTGAATGTTATTATAATCATGCTAGCATAATTAAAAGCATTTGCAACAGATACATCACAATTAACTTTATTTGTTACATTTATATGTTCCGGATTATAATATGTAGTTTCTGTACCACCAGAACCAGCAACACCATTCCAAGTCCAAGATTGCGCTGTATATAATCTATAATAAACACTTACAGATATAGTATTAGGACCAACAATTGTATCAATTTCATTAGTATAAGGATAACCTGTAAAATCTAATCCGCTTCCATCAGGATTAGTACCATAATACTTAGTATGATATACTTTAGCACCATAAGATTTAGCACCAGCGGATTGTGTAATATTAATAGATTTACTAACTCCACTATAAGTTGCAGTAACAGTTGTACTTCTACTTGTTGTAATAATTCTATTACCATAAGTAAGTTTACTTCCACTAGTAGTACCACTTAATGTACCATCTCCAGATTTAGTTAAAGTTGGACTACCATTTTCAGTTTCATGAAAATTCTGCCCAACTCCATTCCAAGTATATTGTCTACTACGAACAGCACTACAAGTAATAGTAGAACTACCTCCAGCAGCAGCAATATTCATAGGACTAGCAGATATACTTACTGACCATCCAGACCAATTACCATAAACTTTACTTCCAGCTTTTTGTTCAATATCACAAAAGTTAATAACACCATTATAATTTGCAGTAACTCTAGTTCTTCTAACATTTGTACTAGTATTATTACTATAACTTAAAGTACTACCACTTAAAGTTCCACCACCACTTCCTACACTAAGACTTGGAGTAGCAGTTTCAGTTTCAGTTTCGCCTGAGCCTGCAACGCCATTCCAATTCCAATTTCTAGAACGAGAAGCACCATAATTAATAGTAACAGAACCGCCTGATGCTGCAACAGTATAACTACTAGCATTACAATATACAGACCAACTAGACCAACTTCCATACGATTTACTACCAGCAGATTGATTAATAGTAATATCTTTAGTTGTACTATCAATAGTTGCTCTAAATACAGAACTACGGGAACTAGTAGAAGTATTATTACCATAACTAACAGTAGAACCACTTAAAGAAGCTGCACCACTAACTTTACTTAATGTAGGAGCGCCACTAGCATTTTCAGTATAAGTTGTTCCTGTACCATTCCATTGCCAAGTACGACTTCTAGTAGCAGAAGTAGATAATGTAGCATTTCCACCAGCAGCAGCAATAATTGTTACATTAGCACTTAAACTAATAGACCATGCTCCCCAACTACTATAAGTTTTAGAACCAGCATTTTGAGTTACAGTAGTATCTTTAGTTACAGAATCCATTGTAGCTCTAATAACTGTACTTCTAGCACTTGTAGAAGTATTATTATCATAAGTTACTTTATTACTAGCAAAAGAACCAGCGCCACTAACTTTACTAAGAGTAGGAGTTCCAGTTCCTGTTTCAGTTCCACCACTTCCATTAACTCCGTTCCATGTCCAAGTTCTTGTTCTACTTGCAGAAGTAGTTATATTTGAACTACCTCCACTAGGAGCAACATTTCCACTATTAGAAATATTAACAGTCCAAGCAGACCAAGTGCTATAAACTTTAGCGCCAGCAGATTGACTAATAGTTATATCTTTAGTAGTTGAATCAATAGTAGCACGAATAACAGTTGATTTACTACTTGTACTAGTATTATTTCCATAAGTAACTTTAGGACTAGTCCAATTACCATCTCCACTCACTTTACTTAATGTTGGAGAACCGTTTCCAGTTTCAGTTCCTCCAGAACCTGCAACACCATTCCATGTATAACTTCTAGTTCTACTAGCACTAGTTGATATAATAGCAGTACCACCTGTTGCTCCAATACTAGTTTTATCAGCACTAATATTAACAGTCCAAGCAGACCAAGTGCTATAAACTTTAGCGCCAGCAGATTGTGTTATAGTAATAGATTTAGAAACACTATCGCTAGTAGCAGTAATAGTTATACTACGACTATTTGTTGTAGTATTGTTACTAGCAGTAACAGTTTTACCACTTAAAGTAAATCCACCAGCACTACCACTAAGTGTAGGTGTAGCAGTTTCTGTATCAGTATGTGTAGTACCAACTCCATTCCAAGTCCAAGTACGAGAACGACTAGCATTAGTAGTTATCGTAGATGAACCACCACTTGCAGCTATCGTTTGCGTGCTTGCCGAGATAGAAACAGCCCAAGCAGACCACGCTGAATACACTTTTGCGCCTGCTTGCTGCGTTATCGTAACCGTTTTGGACAATCCTACATAACTAGCTGTAAGTATCGCTGAACGGACTGAAACGCTTTCGTTTGATGTAAATTTTATTTGATTTCCACTAAGACTAGCACTACCACTAATACTAAGAGTAGGAGTAGCAGTTTCATTATAAACAGTACCAGTGTTATTCCATTTATAAGTTCTACGAGCAATATTAGCTGTAATAGTTCTAGTACCGCCTTTAGCTTCAACACTAGTTCCATCAGTTTGTAAATCTAATACCCAATCTGTATAAACTTTAGAACCAGCAGCTTGATTTAAAGCACCACTAGCTTGCTTAGTCTGACTATTCTCTAAAGTAAATATAACAGTTAAAGTTCCACTTTTAGTATTAGTAGATTCATTATTAGGTATAGTTAGTACATTATTACTTATACTACCTAAAGTAGTAGAACTAGTAAAGCTAGCAGTAAGATTAACAACAGTTTCAATCCAAGTTCCAGCATAAGTAGAACCCTTGGTTATACTCCCCGTGGAGGATGCATAGTCAGTTCTCTTATATCCACTCTTAACAGAACTAGTAGAAAGTTTTAAATCATAACTTCCACCAGTATTAGCTATACTACTATTAACTACTGTCAATGTACTAGTATCATACATACTAGTTTTACTACCTTTAAATGTAACAGTATAACTATCTTTAGCTTCTGTATCATCAATTAATACAACTAATTTACCATTAGTTATAACTCCTTTTTCTATTCCATCAAATAAAACTTTAACTCCATCAGTAGGAAAAGTAACAGTATAAGAAATAAATCTTTGTTCCCATTCTAATTCTACATTATGAGTTATAGGTAAATAACCACCGCTACCACTAATAGTTTGAGATTTATAATGTTCAGCAGTAATATTAGCAGTATAATCAGTCTTAACAGGAATAGTAAATACAAATTTAGTATTATTTTCACTTATAACAGGGGTATAACCATTAATAGTAACAGTTCCGGAAACATTTAATTTAAACGTAATAGTAATTTCAGTATTCTCTGGATAAACAAGTTTAGAACCTTGATATATTTCAAATACATCTATACTACCAAGTTTAATATCATGTATTCTAATATCTCCTTGATATATAGCCATAACTTAAACATTTGATTTAACTATATAAGTAGTATTGTTATCTTTTTGTGCAATAGCTGCATATTGAGTAGCAGTACCAACCCATATTTTAGGATTAACTATTGGATCAATAGTAAGATTACTTAATCTATAAAGAGTTTGGTCAACTATTTGAATAGTATTATAAACATAAGAGCCATCTTCGGATAAAGCAACATGATGAATAGCATTAGCATTGCTCCATTGAATAATTATAATATTATCTGTATATCTAACATTAAATGTACCATATTTACCATTATGAAATATAGAATTAGGTTTACCAATGGCTGTAGCAAATCCAGCAAAATTAGTAAAAATAGAATTAATAGCAGCTAAAACTTCTTTTTTACTACCGCTATTTGTTAATAATATAGTAATATTTCCAATATCATAAGATTTAATAATTGAATTACTATTTATAGCTACAAAAGTATTAATACTTTTTGTTTCTTTACCACCAACTCTAGCTATACCTTTATCCCAACTTAAATCGATTTTATTAATTCCGCCATTAGAAAAATAAGTAATTGTAGCACTAATATCGTTACTGCCTACAACAATTCCATCAAAATTAACTCTACTATTATTATTATCAACAGCAATAATACTTCCACCTTTTAACAGTATTTCTTTTACTTCATCAAAAGTTTTATCACAAGTAAATTCTTTTTGCCCATTAGTATATATTCCAGTAGGAACAGTAATAACTACACCATAAACAGGAATAAATTCTTCAGGAGTATCTTTTCTTTCATATAATTGTTGATTAATATCTTGCATAACTTTATAAACTTTAAATGGTGGCACTTATTCAGTACCACCATAATTAATATTAAGTTGTTTTCTTTTTAATAACAAGTTCATAACCAGCAGGAATTAAAGCTTTAATAGCATCAGCAATAGCTTTATCAACTTCCGCTTTAGTATAAGTATTTTCTACTTTTGGCACATTATCAAATTTATTATTAATTTCTTCTTTAGTATAAACATTATTACTAAGTTTAGTAATTTGATTAGGTAAAGTTTCATCAAGTTTAACTTTATCAGCAGCAGACATACTACCATTAGCAGTTTTACTAGCATTATTTAAAACAAGAGCAACAGGACTTGGAGTATTATATAGATTTGTATCATTATTTTTAATAGATTTACTATATATAATTTTAAGTCCTTCTGCTGTTTGTTCAACTCTATTTAGTCTACTAACAAGTTCATTAGATAAACTATTGACAATATCAGTAGTTTTCTTACCTTTACCGCCATCGTAAGCAGTACCTGTAACTTCACCTAAAGCTAAAGTTTCAGATATAACTGAATATTTAGTTCCAGACCAACGATAAGTCTTACCACTATATTTAGTATCTTCACTTATATCAACATAAATTTTACCTTTTTCAGGAGTATAATATACAGGAGCATTTTCTATGTATTTTTCAGCAAAATGAGTTTCATCAACATAATATCCTTCAAGAACATCATCAACATAACTAGGTAATTGACTTACTGGGACTTTACCATCTCCATCAAGACTAGCAATACCATTTGCTACACCACGTTTAGCTTCAATAACTTCATTACAGAATTGAATAATCTTCTTTTTAATAATAGGATAATTATCTATATTATTAAGGATATATTCAACTGTAGATTCAACCTTATTCTCAATAACAACTTTAAGATTAGGATGATTATCAATATTATCAAAGATATTTTCTATATTACCTTTAATAACATTAAGTAGTTCAGTAAAGCTATTAATATGTTCAAATATATAAGTAACTCTAGCTTCTACTTTAGTTTCAATAAGATTCTTAAGAATAGGAAATCTATCAATATTATTAAAAATATAATCAACTCTACTATTTACAGCATTATTAATACAAGTAACAAGAGCAGGATAATTATTAATATTAGCAAATATATTCTTAACACAATTACAAACTAAATCAGAAAGAATACCAATGAGTTCAGGATAATTATTAATATTATTAAATATATAATCAACTCGTTCATTAATATTATTCTGAATAGCTTCTTGTAATTCTGGATATTGACTTATATTCTTAAATATATCAACTACTTTATCAACAGTATTATTAATAATAAGATTCTTAATATTAGGATAACTATCAATATTATCAAATATATTATTAATAGTAGTTTCTACATGAGAATTAATAGCATTAGTAATAAATTGACTAAGAGCAGGATAAGAAGAAATATTATTAAAGATGGTTTCAGTCCATTGTTTAACACATTCATTAAATATATTCTTAAGTTCAGGATAATCATTAATATTATTGAATATGTCTTTAACAATAATAGGTAAACTTTTAATTGTACTATTCTTAATAATATTAACTAGTTCAGGATAATTATTAAGATTGTTAAATACATTTATAACAAACTCGTTAATAAAACTAGTAATAACATCAAGAAAATCTTTATAATTACCTATATTAGTAAATATTTCTTCAAGAGCTTTAGACAAATCTTTAATAACAGTATCAAAAGACCATCCTTCCCAATTGTCAGGATTAGTCCAAGCTTCATCACTAATATCATCACTATTATATCGTTGAGTCCAATTAACATTAGTTTCATCACGATATGTTATAATATATCCTTTACGACGATAAATTTTATCAAGTTTATTAACAGTATCGGCAAAAGTACCTTCCCAAGTTAAATAAATACTATTACAAGCGGCAAGTATTCTATCTAATCTTGTTCCAGTTACACCATCAAAAATAGCTTGAATAACAGTCAAAGGATAAATATTATATCTAGTGTCAGTTTCTTCACAATACTTATCTAGCATATGAATTGGCATATTGCCTTCTTTATCACATTGAACTTTACTAGGATCAAAAGATTGGCAATTAGTACCAACAAAAACATTCTCTTTTAACATAATTACCAAGGATTAGAAACACGTTTAATATAATGTAAAGCAATAGTAGGTAATAGTTTATTAATAGCAAGATAATTTCCTGTCCAATTATCTTTACTAATTTGTGTCCACACCGTTTCACCATTTCTACTAATATTAGGTCCAGTCATATACCAATTGGTATTTTTATTAATATTTAAATCCCAATAATTAGTTCTAGTAGTACCATAAGGATAAGTATTTTTACAATCTTGATCCAAAGATCTACCATGATCATTTGCTCGCCAGTTACTAGGAACTACAACATGATGATTACCATCACCACATTTACCAGAACTAGCGGCAATTGCATGTTGATGTAATGGTAAATCAGTACCACCAATATAAAAACCGTAAGCCCCAATATTTAAACCAGGAGTAGCAGGGTCATAAGTATCACCTACATTTTTAAGAACAGTACTCCAATTAAGAGTATTTTGTTTAGGATTATTATAAATATTAATACCACCACTTATATGACCCATAACAAATCGTCCTTGAGCAGCAGTATATATTTCCCAACCTGTTGGAGGTGTAGTAGTATCCCAAAGCATAATAGAACCAATAGGCATAACAGCAGCAATCCAAGTTTGTACTTGAGTAGCAGTTACTCCACCTGTTGTTCCTCCTCCACCACCTGAGCCAAATCCATCATTTACTAATTTATTTTTAATATCTGTATAAAGAGTATTAAAATCAACATCAAGTCTACTAGGTTTAGTTTCACTATCAGTAAACTTACTCATAGTAAGATATTTACCTGTTCTAGCTTCACCGAGTTGAGTAGTAGACATAACATTATGAGTGCTATCTCCACCACTTCCTCCACCGCCTTCAATACCAGCAATAATATCATTAATTTCAGACTTAGTATAATAATTATTAAGCATAGAATTAACAATATCTCTTACTTCTTGTCCGGTTAATCCACCGCCGCCAGAACCACCACCTGTAGCATTAATAGTAATAGTACCATCAGAGTTTTTAACAAAAGTAATATTAGTACCAGCTTTAATCATGTTCTTAAACATAGAAACATAATTATCTTTAAAATATTGTTTATACTCATTACTTATGTTACCAGCACTTTGGTCTATCTTATTAAGAATCTCTTTAATCTTATTATTAATATATTGTTCTAGATTATTAATACTATCTTCTACACTACTATTTAAATCTCCAATCTTATTATAAATATCAGTAAATTTAGCGTTATATTCAGTAATAAGATTATCTATTCTAGTATTAATATTAGAAACTTCTTGTTGAAGATTACTTATTTGTTGGTCATGAAGTTCAAGATGTTCATTAATTTTTCTAAGTTCTTCAAGAAGCCAAGCATAGAACTTTTCCATTTCTTCTCTTAACTTCTCTAAGAAAGCTTCAAATTCAGCACGAGTAAGATAAACAGATAAATCAAAACCCATACTTACCCATTTTTTTCCATCCCAAAACCAATAAAAATCATTAGTATAAGAACCACCCCAACCTGTAATTTCAACTTGTTTATTATCTTCGCCTAAATCAAGAGGATGATAAAGTATTTGACCTTTAGCCCAATCACCATCTAAAGATATAGTTTCTTTATCAAACATATCTTCTTGACGATAATTACTAAGAAGTCTACATTTATTTAGTTTAACAGCTCCATCATATAATCTACCACCTCTCCAAAGAATTATACTATCATCTGGAAGTTCAATAGTTTGTCCAGCTAAACAATAATCATATTGAAGTATATAAATAGTATTAGGCTCGTTAATCATATCTTGAGTAAGAGTATTAACACCACTAATCATATTTTTACGAAGATATTTACGAGCCTTTCCACTATAATCATTTACATTATAATCTTTATCTGCAAATTTAAGTAGATTATCAACAACAGTTAAATCTTCTTCATCAGCAGCGTTAGTAATCTGAGAAGCAGTAAACATTTGTTTAACAGATTCACTAAGCATATCAGGAGTAATCTGACCTTCAAGTATTTGAACAGCATTATCTTCAAAATACTGTTTAAGTACTTGTGCCATATAATTAACTACAACATTACGACGAAGATAATTATCTTGAATATTAATACCAAATTCATCAGCAACTGTACGTTCTGCAATTGCTCTTGGAAACACACCACTAAATGATTCTACAAATTTAGAACCAATTTCAGAATCAGCTTCAAGATGCCATTTCTTTGCATTAGTAACAGGAGTTATTTCATCAAGAATATAGCTCTTTTTAGTTTCAATAACATAAACTTCACAACCTACTCCAATCTGTTCCCAAGTAAGAGCATCTCTATCTTCCATTGTAGATACTACAATTCTAGCAGCTTTAAGACCTCTTTGAACAACAGCAATAAGTTCTAATATTTCTTTCTTGAAAGTTTCATAATCAATAACTAAATCTTCTCGAAGTTTAGCAATAGGCTGCCAATACTCTTCATTAGATAAAGGAATACCAGCAGGAACAGCTTTACGAGATATATAGCTAGCATAGAAACCGTCATGAACTATACATAGTCTTTCATAAGGTCTATCATTCCATTGACCATTACAAGTAAGACTAACTTTACCAAGTTCTTCTTCTATTGTTTTCATACATTCTCTAGGTTTACTAAATTCATAGTGTAGACCCCCCGTAGAGGATGGAACACATTCACATTATTCATTATCATAATCAACATCACTAAGACTATAAGTTTCATTATATTCTTTGCCTTCTTCTTTCTTCTCCCAAAGTTTACCAGTTTCAGGGTCAACATAAAATTTAGGAGCATCTCCACAACTAACTATTGCATTAATTTTACCTTCTTCATCAACAGGAAGCGTAATAGAACCACTATACTGAACTTGTTCACTACCTTCATAAATAATATTAAGTTGACCTTTAATATATTTAAGAAGAGTTTCAGCAAGTTTATCTTGACCAAGTTGATATGCTGCCATAGCAGATTGAAACATATTCCAACAAGTAACAATATTTTTATTATTACCTTTACAAGTAGCAGAACAATCATTAAGCATATCAAGTCCATATTGTGCCATAAGAACTAATAGTTTATGATAAACACAAACATATTTGCTAGGAACAGTCATATAAACATATTGAGGATTAATTTCAACTTGTTCAGTTCCATCAGCTTTTACATAGACACCATTAACATAATTATCATCTATTTGTTCACTCATTCTATCATTAAGTTATTGTATGAATTAATAATTAATTTTTGTTGCTCATCAGAAAGCAATTCTAAGGCTTCTAGTGCTTGAATTAAAATTTGTCCTTGTGTTAGTTTGCACCAATTTTTTTCGTTCAATGGGAAGCCTAATTCTGCTATTCTCACCTGTTTTTCAGCCATGCTTGCGATACGTAATCGCATCTCTTTAGATAGCTGTTTTGGATTATTAATATAACCTCTTATCATAATATCATCTTATTTAAATGCCTTATTAATAATATAAGCAGTATAATCATTAACTCTAATATCAATACGTTTATTAAACGCAAGAATACGTTGATTAGAATCAAGATTTTTATTATAAACAATATTTATAATATCACCATAAATATCTTCTTTCCATTCTTCTTTCATATAATGACTAAGATAATCTTCATCACCACGATACATATTAAGTTTAGAATAAGCATCATAATAAACACTATTAACTAAATGTCTAGCGTTATATTCTATTTGATCACGATTATTATCAACATTATTAGTAATAATAGTTGAAGCAACAAACTTTGTACATTCCGAAGCTGCATTAACAATAGTAATAGAAATAACAGCTTTAGATTTTTCTCTATCTTTTTCAATAATATCTCTAGTAACTATGTTAAGAAGTTTGGCAATATCATCTAAAGGATTTCTTTTGTTATTATCAATTATCTTATTAATTATAAGATAAATAACAATAACAATACCGGGAATAAGACCTTGTTCAAAAGCATTTTGAATTAATTCCATTTTTATAGATACAAGAATAGGGACTATCAGTATCAACACTAATGCTAATACCAATAGCCCCTATTCGATTAATATTACCTAATATTTACCTAATCGAGTTGGGTAATAGGTTATGCTTTCTTTTCAGTAGCAATAGCTTTAAGGATAGTTTCAACAGTTGCAATAGCAGCAGCCCCAGTCGGGAATGCTATTTGTACAATCTGATGAACAACTTCATCTCTAGTTTTCATTTCACGTGGAACAGCAAAACGAAGAGTAAAGATAGTATATCCAGCATCTGCACTATCAGGTTGTTTCAAAGGATTAAGCGGATATGTAGGATACAGTTCAGTATAAGTATCTCGATAAGTATATTCGATACCAGCATCGGCAGCAGCTTTATTAGCCAAATCAGTAATATAAGCCGCATCTCCATATGCAGGAAAACCAGTAGCTGTAACTGTAACAGCTATACCCATTAATTCATCAGCCCCAAGAATTTCATAATCAATACCTTTAGACTCAGTAGTTAGAGTGATTTTAGCATCAGCAACAGATGCTTTAATACCATGTCCAACAGTATTATTATTAATTTGGTTAGCTAATTTCTTTGCTACATCATTAGCAGTAGGATTAAGACCAGTATGAATGGTAGCAGTCCAACGATTACGTTCATTGAACTTTAATCCTTTCTTCACAATCATAATAGAATAATCAGAATAAGCATTTACATCTCCGATAGTAAGATTAGCAGAGAAAGTAGTAGCAGCTTGATAAACACCTTTAACAAAAGTAAGATGTTTCTTATAAGCTGGAAGAACTACTGGACCATTTGCTTTACGACCAAGATTAATGTAAAACTTATCGGTAATCTTAGTACCGTCAGCGTCAATAGTTTCCTTGCCATCAGCAAGATAAGTAAAAGCAACCGCTCCAGCAGCAAGAGGTAAGCTTGCTCCATAAGCGACATTGCCCGCTAACAAAAACTGTCTCATTTTTAATTTAATTTAGAGTTTAACTTTGTTTATCAGCCCCATTAGAAGTAGCACCAATACTAGCAAGATAAATCTGTACTGCACGCATAACTATTTCCATATGTAAATAAGGAGGTAAATCACAATTAACCCAATCTTCTTCTCTATCTTCATCAAATTTAACTTTAGCAGGTTCTTTGATATAAAGATATTTAACTAATTGAGGTTTAACTGTATTATTACGTCCAGTATATATATTAACATTAATACCAGATTCATCACCAAATATAGTAACTATCGGAGCATCTTTCGCAGCACGATTACAGAAATCTCTTAGCGTTTGACCTAAATCTTCAGCTTCAATAATTCTGCAATCATAAATTGTCTTGCCGTTATAACTAACTTGAAAGCCTGTATATAGCATTATTCCGTTGCTATCAATATTAATTTTATAAGGGTCAACTTCTGTTCCACCACCTGTAATATCTCCGCCGTTAACAGTACCCGCTGTGTATAAAGTTCTAAGAGCATTAACAGGACTAATAGAAGCATTTTGTCGAGCAACCTTATCATTATAAGGAACAGGTCCAACGTTTTCTACTATTACATTTCTAGCTTTTTCAATTATAGCAGCATTAAGACAAATATCTATATCTTCCATGAGAATAGCACGAACGGTCTGCATACCCATCTGTTGTGCCAGTTCTCTGAACGTCGCGTGCATCTCCCCAATGTTCATAATCAAATGTTTTTAAGTTTATTTTTATAAGCACTAACAAGAGCACTATTAGTAGGATTTTTAAACCATGTAACAGCTTCCTTAACATTAGCACCAATGAACTCACCATCAGGAGTAGTAATATTTTGATTATGAATTGCTCTGATAAATTCTCCACGAGAAATAAGAACCTCAATTAAAGATTTAATAGTAATATCTTTATCATTGCAAAGCTTATTAAACTTAGCAGGTTCATTTGTACTAAATTTATCAAGATGTGATTGTTTATCAACAGTATCCATAGCCATACCATTAGGAATATTAATATTATTGGCAACACAGTATTGAATAAATACAGCATCAAACAAATCACTATTCGTGAGAAGTTTAACATAATTACCTTTAGCAGAATTAATTTCTTGACGATGTTTAGCAAGACGCTCAGCTTCTCTTTGGTCATCTTTAAAATAAAATCTAATAGATGGGTCAGAATTAATAAGAGCAATATCTTTAGCTACATCTTTATACAATAAACAATGACGATAAATTAGATAATCATCAAGAACAATAGGATAACCATATTTATACTTTTCACTTTCAAGAAGATTTAACTTAGTAATCTTAGCTTCAAGAGCTTCTCTAAGTTCTTTAACTCCTTTACGGTCACTATTCATATAAGCAGTTTCAATAGCTTCTTCTTCAGCTCTAAAACGAAGATAATCTCGTTTACGATTCCAAAAGAAAGAAATATCAAAAGTCTTACCTAGTTCATCAACTGAAACACTAATATTATTAAGATAAGCCTTAACCCGTGAAATAAAGTTTTCATTATTAGGAGCAAGGCCAATTAAAGCAGGAAAATAAGATTCAATCTCACCTTTATTAGAAGAAAGAGTACGAGAACTACGAACACAACTACCAATCTTATCCATTCGTTTAGGTAATGTTTTATCATTAACTCTACGATATAACGAATAATTAGTAACTAAATTAATAGTAATAGTTCGTTTTTCAGTATAAGGTTCATCAAGACTTTCATCCCTAAATCCTACTGTATTAGCAGGCTGTTTATCTACTCCATCCTCTACGGGGGGTATAACCTGTTTATCTGTATTTACATTAGAAGCAGCAGGAGTATTTTCTCCTGCTTTATTAGCTTCATTTACTTTGTTAAAATCCATATCTTAAATAACTTCTTTTAAATGATTATAATACACATTTCAATAAGAACATCTTAGTGGTATTATCTACCTGCAAACCAATAGAGCCCTTAACTTCATAACGAGCCATATCAATTTCAGTAGCCGCATGATTAGTATTAGGCAATCCCCAGCAAGCAGGAATATCAGTCATACCTTCGATAACTTTAGCTTTATAAGCCTGTCCTTTTTGACGTACTATACGAACATTCTGATTACCTTTATAATTACTCATATCAATTAAAGCAGCTTGATGAGAAGTAATAGGCAAGCCAGTAGTAGGATGAATCATACCATTTTGCTTAGCAGCTTCAGCATCAGTACCCTTATCAAAATAAGCATTATGAATAACAGTAATAGTATATCCATCTGGAGTTTTATACTTATTAAAGTAACGTCCATAAGAAAGACCATTACCATTATCTTGAATCATCTTTTCACCAAGAGGTGTAATAAATCCGTTTTCTTTAGCATCAGTTCTGATAGCCATTTCAAAGTCACGAATAAATCCTTTACCTCCCATAAGGGCTACATTCTTATCACCATCCTGAGTATCACGGTCAAGAACATCACCGATTGTACGTTCAAGTTTGTTAAGAGTCAGAACTTCACCATAAGTATCATAGTTAGATTCACGACAAATTTCTAACATACCAGCAGTACGAGGAATAGGTTTACCATTATCATGGTCTTTCAAAGGAATAGTACCATCAGGTAAACGGTTATATTCAGACTTCCACAAACGTTCTTCGTTCATTACTCTCATGTGCAAGTTGAACTGTCGCATCTCTTCGTTAATCCAAAGATTAGAAGTACCACCATTATCATTTTGGAATTGATATTGAGTAACAACATTAGCAAGATTACCAGCTATTTCTTTAGAATAACGATAAAACTCAAGTTGAGAAGTCATTCCAGCAGGACCCATAGTATTGCTTCTGTTACCTTTAGAATAAGATTCAGAAACAGTAGGAGCACTCATTGCCCAATACATACCTTTAGCCAACCATTGAAGGTCAACATAAGCATCAGGATTAGGAGAAGTAAGTTTCAAAAGATAAGCATAACCATAAGCAGATTCACCTAAGTCTTTCTGAATACGAACTTGAGTAACACCATCAGGAGCAGTAAGACCATGTTGTTCAATAAACCAATGAGTAGAGAAGTGAACTTCAAATTCACTACCATTTTGACCCGGTTTAGTAACAGCAGTATTAAAGTAAGTTACAAAGTCTGTAAACTTCATACGACCCATAGTTTTCCAAGTCCATTGTACAGTAGCAACATCTTTAATACCACGACTACCTTGACCTTCAGTAATAAAACTTAAAGGAAAACGGTCATCATCCATACCATAATTATAAGTCAGAAAACTATTAATTTCTTCTGGCTTTTGAAGCTGAAGATAAGCAATTGATTCTTCATTAGAATAACCTCTATCTTCATAACGAGTTTGTCCAATAACACGTAATGTTTTCATCTACAAATTTACTATTATGTTAATAACCAAAACGCTCATCTTTCAGAGCATCTTTTTTACTGTCAGGTTTAGTTATTTTAATAGCTCCTTTTGTAGATTTACGTTGACTAGCAGTAAGTTTCAACTTTTTAGCTTCTTTATCAGAAACAGCCATTTCTATCAAACTATCATAACCTTTACCTGTATATTTAAGCCAAGCCTTAAGCAGTTCTTCATCGCGTCTTTCAGCAGGAGATAACTTCATTAAATCATTTTCATAACGAGAAAGTCCTTTATCATCAACTTGATAAACATAATTGAAGAAATCTTCTGGAGTAGTAGAAATTTGTTTTCCATTACGTTCAATAATAACAGTTTCAGGAATACGATAACCAGCAATTTGTCGTTTATCAATACATTCTTTAACTCCATTCCAAAATTTCACAAGTTGTTTCTCTTCTTCTGCTTTAACTCGCATAGCTTCTTTAGCATTAGCTTCACGCATTTCGTTATCAGCTTTCTGAAGAGCCTCAAGTTCTTCCTTAGCAACATTGAAAAGTTCGTTACTATCTTTAAGATATTGAATATACTTATCAACATTACCACGACGATTAAATTCCTTAAACGCCTCACGAACAATAGCTTCTTGTTGACTTACATTATTTTCATCTACTTCAATACCGCTTCTATCTCGAAGTTCGCCAAAGCCTTCAAATGAATTACCATTTGCAACATAATAATTAAGAAAATCACCAACGATAGGATAATCTTCAAATAACTTATTAACACCAGCTTGAGCAAATTCGTCACGTTTTAAATCAATAACGGATTGAATATAACTTGCAACTCCTTGAGGAGTATTATCAAAAGCAACTGGTTTACCATCTTCTGAAGTAACAGAAACACCTACAAGTTCTTGAATCGATTTAACATCAATAGTATTTTCTTCTTTAGTATCTTCTACTTCAAATTCTTTAAGATAAGCAGCAACTTCGTTTTTAGCTTTAAAGATATTACCTTTATCGTCAATAAGATTACCGTCTTTATCAACAGTATATTTATTATCTCCATCTTCGATAATAGTACCTTCTTCTAAACCATGTTCAGCATCAGCGTCATTCGCTTTGTCATTAGGCTTACCCCCCGTGGAGGATGAAGATTGGTTATCTTTATTAGCATTAAAATCGCTATTCCCATCTCCATTACCATTATTAGTAATATCATCAATAGGATTACCATCAGCATCTAACTGTCCTGTTTTACCTGTATCAAGGTCTGTCATGTCGTCAGTAGGTTTTCCATCTCCATTAGATGTTTCACCATTAAAACCAAAACTATCAAAATTAGGCATAACTCTTTGTTTTTAATTAATTACTATATCACAAATATAAACTATAATAATAATATGAGTTTTACTTGTATCGTTAAAATATGTTCACCTTTAAGCCGATTTGCCGACTAGCATACTATTGCTAACTAGGATATTTATTACTGATAACCTATCCTGTCGCTTTCAGAGAAGCCATGTATGAATCAAATTTTATCATAATGATTAATCTATCACGAAATGAATAAAGTGCTTAAAATAAGCTTAAAATGGCTCATGTGATGTAAAGAAAAATAAAAATGGGCTGAACCTACTTTCATAAGCAAGTCCAGCCCTATTATGAACAAAATTTAGAAGTACAGCCGATTATTTACTTTTACTATCATAACGATTTTTATTCGTTTTTGCAATCTTGACTTTATCATCACTTTCTTTAAGTTTAACAGCTAATTCTTTTTCTTTAAGTTGTGCTTCAACAGAAGTCTTTTGAGCATCTAAACTAAGTTTACTACGTTCAAGATTAAGTCTAGCATTTTCCATGCGTTCTTCAGCTTGACTCTTTTCAGCATCACTAAGACCGTTATCAAAACTCATAATATTAGCATTTGCTTTCATAGCTTCAATTTGACCATTAAGATATTTTTCAACTCTAATAGTTTCTCTATCTTGTTCTGCTTTTCTATCAATCTTAGCAAGTTCAAATTCTTGACGAAGTTGTTCTGTTTGTTGAGAAACACGTTCAACATCAAGTTCATGCTCACGTTGAATATTTTGATACTTATCAATAAGTTTACTAATTTGAGCAACATTATCTCCACGTATAGCAGCATTAGCCATATCCATATTACCATTCTGAGCAGCACTAAATGCAAGTTGTTTATATTGTTCAAGTTTCTCACGTTCTTTAACAGAAGTTTTACAAGTAACAATATAATTGGCAAATATATGACTATTAACATCAAGACTTAAATATCTAATATCACCATCTTTAGTTTTATAAGAAGTATTAAGACCATCAATCCAAGCAAGTTTAGTATAATCCATTTCAGCTTGATAATCTCGTTCTCTCATTTTATCAAATATAAATTCAATAATAACAGAACCCATACTTCCACGAATAACTGCTTCATCAGTAACTCCTTTACCAGCACTATTAGCAATCTCACCATAACGTTGTGGAGTCATATCACATTCCATTTTAGCAGTCTGTTCAATTTCTTGAATAAGTTGCCCAAGTTCCGTAATATAATTATTCATACGACTTTCAAGATAACGAACATTTTGTGCTTTAACTAAATTAGCATCATCTTCATCATCAATATAAAGTACACCATCAGCAGCCATACGATATATAGTTTCAGCAGGTTTTTTACCAAGAAGAGATTTGGCAATCATAAGTACATTCATCTTATTTTTAGCAATAGCCATTTCTCTATGATAAGAAACTATATTACGAAATACTTGATAAGGAATAACTGTATCTACAATACTAAATCTTCCAAAACCTGGAAGAAGTTCTGCAATACCATTATAAGGAAGTTTGCCATTTCTATTGTAAGCAATAGGACGAGCCTTATAAGGATATATACTTGTAGCACGAGAGCCAATTCTAACGCTTTCATAAACTTGTGGACGCCACACCCATTCAATACTAATATCACCACCAGCAGGGTTAAGCTGATAAGTTTCATCAACAATTCTTGTTGTAACAAATGCTCCATTACTATATGTAAGAATACCTTCTTTTATTTCACCTCTCCAAACAGTATGCCAAACTTCAAATAAACCATTATTAGCATCACGAGCCATTATATTAGTGTTCTTAATATGTTGCAAATCATCTTTATTAAATTTACTACATATATCACCAAAATAATACATATATTTATCCCAATTTAAAAGTGCTTTATCACTAGAAGTAGTAGCACTATATTGATAATATGTATCAAGGGCTTCACGTTCTTTTTCAGAAAGATATTCATAAAATTCATCTATAATTTGCTGTTTAGTCAACATACGACGTTCAGCAAACATATCATAATCTTCTGCAAACATATTATCGTTAGGAACAGGAAAAGCATCTCTAACACTAACAACACGTTTAATTAATTGATTACCTACAACATCTCTATATGTATAACAAGATCCAAAAGCAACAAATTCAAAATAAGTTCTAGCGTATATAGTAAAAGCATCAGTAAGGTCATCAATAACATTAATTAAATCTTGTCCTTGCGCACTAATATCATCAATAAAATTTTCATTAAACTCTTTAATAAAAGCCTCAATATCAACAGCTTGTTCAGGATTAAATTGTTCAGGATTATTACCTTCATTAACAAACTGCATATAACTTTCTTGTATCTTCTTAGCAACAGCTTGTTCAGCAAGCATCATAATTTGTTTACCAAGTTCAGCATCTCTAGCAAATACAACTTCTGGATTATTGGCTCCAACAATAAAATCATGTGGATTCTTAATATATTCACCAATATATCTTCTAATAATACCTTTCATCATATCATAATTACGCATAGTAGCTGGAAAACGAGTTAGATTTTCATCTTTCTCATTATAAGGATTAAGAGTTTTTCTATAATATTCTCTAGGAATATTGCCAAGAAGAATATTAAACTTTTCTTCTACATTAAAATCAGCTTTACAAGCAATACCAGCTTCTATAACATAATCACAACATTTAGCATACCAATCAACTTCTTGTTTTTCAGCATAACTAACATGCTGATTAGGAAAATCAAGTCTACCAAAATTATACATATCTTTATTTGTTTAATCTTAAAACCATTGTCTATTAAAAATATCTGTTTTATCATTATCTTCTGTAACTTTCTTACGATTAGCAAGTTCTCGTTTACCTTTAATATCAATAGATTTCCAATATATACCTAAAAGTATAAGACTAGATATACGGTCAAAGTTACCTTCAGCATTAAACTTTTTAAGTTCAAGAATTGTTTGATAATCAAGAAATCTTTCAAAAACATAAATATCTTCTCCAAATTCATTTTTACCAATAACTTCATATAAGAACTCTTTAAGAAGTCGAAGACCATCTAGCTTCTTAAGACTACTACCAATATTATAACCATAACTAGTACTAACTTTTTCTTTAACAGCAGAATCCCAAACATATAAAGGTTCATAACCTAGATATCTAGTAGCTTTCCATTTACGAAAATTAGAAACAGTTTCACCACGATTTATTTCTACAAGTCCAGTACCAATACAATTATACCATTTACATAGTCGATAAAACTTTTCATCAGCTTCTTCTAGTCTTTCAGTACGTCCATAATATGCAGCACATAGTTTAGGTTTAAATCCATTACGTTCTCTAGGCATTTCAATAACAAATATACTATTATGAGAATGTCTATCAGTAATTTCTTTTTTATCTTTATCAATACCGACAGGGTCATAAACTGCAACATAAGTACCTGGAAGAATACTTCTTACAAGTCTATCATTAATATATGTTTCTTCATATTCTGGAGCAAACCAAACTCTTATACAACCATGAGGGTCTTCGTTACCACGTCTAGGAACTCCTTGAATATAATCATAAGTTTTCATATCAGGATTTTCAATTCTTATACGAGCATTAGATTTAAAATAAATCTTTTTAGTTCCATCTTCAAATAGTTCACCATCAGTATAAAACTTATAACTATTATCAATTCGAAGTTTATCTTCAAACTTATTAAGAGCTTCACTACTAAATATATTTTCATTAGCACTACTAAAAGATTCAGCAGGAAATAAAGCACGCTGACCAAGATAATTAAGATATTCTGCAAAAGTCTTAGCAGTCTTTTTCTTTTCAGTTCTTTCTCGTGCTGCAAGCTGAAGCCCTATTCGTAGATTACTATTTCCATCTTCATCAAATCCTTTAACTCCATCTATCTCTCCTTCAAGACCCCAAGCATAAGATTTAAAGAATCCACAAACTTCATTACGAGCATCATTATCAAAAACATTTTCAAAAGCCATAAATCCAAATGCTCTAGGATTATAAAAGTTTTGTTCAAATATTTGCATATTAGCAGCAGTAGCAGTTCCCCAAGCCATAAGAGTACCAGTAGTACGAGTACCAACAGTCATTGTAGGTTCAGTTACATTCATAAACTCATCAAAATTCTGCATTGTAGATAACTCTTCAACTTTAATTGTAACAGCATCTTTACCAATAGCACAGTCAGGATTATTATTAGCACTAACACTTAAAAGAGAACTAGACCAACTATCATCAGCTTCAACTCCATTTTTCATACGATAACCAAGTTTAAAACTATCAGTAATAGGACTATATATACCTCTTTTAAATGGAGTCTTTTCTTCAAAAAACTTTAAATTATTAACAGCAAAGTCACTTAAACCACCTTGTTTAATTAAGTATTTATTATCAGCCGCAACATGAATAACAACTTTATGCTTAGATAAGTTAACTTCATTAGAACTATCAGCAGCCATAATATAAGAAAAACCTCCACGTCGAGTTTTATCAATAATAAGATGTAAACCATTACGTCTACAAAATTCTATAATTTGCCAAGTCCAAAATTGAGCATCAATAAAACTAGGAAAACTATAAATCTTTTTAGCAGTAGCCCCATGTTCAGTAACAATAACAGATGACTCATCTGTACGTTCCATACGAGTATAATTAAGAAAATTATAATGACCACCTGTTATCCAAACATCTTCTATACTTCCATCTGGATTTTGCCAACAAGGAGCAGAAAAACCATTACGTCGTCTATCACATTCTCTACGTCTAAATTGTCTATGAGGAATACTATCAACTTTAAATTGAGTATATTTACCTGTGGCTTGATATGTTCTAGCAGCTTCATTAAAAAGTTCAGTATTAACAAATTTGCCATGTCTAATATTTAAAAGAAAGCCACCACTATCTCCAATTAAAAAGTTATTATGAGGGTCATACCATCCACAATCACTAGCTTTCTTATACTTTTTCTCTTTATCAGGTTCTTCAATGTATTCTAGAAAAGGATATTTACCATCAGCCATAATATTTTATTTAACTAGTAAACAAACAACAAAAGCGATAGCGCAAACAGCACCACCGCTTACCAAATATCTATTCTTACGTTTAATACGTTCAATAGACTTATTTAAATTATCATTTACTTTATTACTATTATCAAGATTATTTTGTAAAGTTTCAACTTCTTTATAAAGAGCATTATATTTAATCTTATGAAGATTAATTATACTATCTTGTTCGTTAATAATATCTTTATAAAGTTTAGCTTTAATAATCTTAGTATTAGCAATTTTAATCATATTAATAGAAACAAGAACAGTTGTATCAGTAGTGTTGACTCCCCGTGGAGGATGCACTACATTATCAATCTCATTCTGACACCAACTTCTTGAATAACTCCCAAGTAGCACTATCATTAAGACTAATAACTTTATCTTCAATATCTTTTTCATGTTCTTTAAGTTTATAAACTATACTTTCTCTTTCAGTTATAACTAACTGTATAGAATCAATCCGAACATGATTAATAGCAGTGTCACTTTTATTATATGAATTGACTTCTACACTAAAACGACTTATTGATAAATACAGAGTAACACATAAATTAATAATCGCTATTATAAATATTGCTATTAACATCTTCTTCATGATTCTATACAGTATTAAGTTAATCTTTTATTTCTATAAGTTTATTAAGCAAATCAAGGTTCCATCTACCAGTTTCTTTAAGACCAAGAACTCTTTGAGCCATCTTAATAGCAGCAACTTGACCACAATTTACATTAGTATCAAATAATTGTTCAGCAACTCTCTGACTATTAAAATCATCAAGTTCAAATACATCCCAATAACCTACTTTATATTTTTGCCAAACAAGTTTTTGAAGTTGAACATCATTATCAAGTTTAGACTTAAACTCTTTACTACCAACAGTATAATGTTTCTTATAAGAATCAATCATAGTCCAACCTTGCCAAGTAGGATTATATTTACGACTGATACCTCTATAAGTTTCTCCACCAGCATCATCTTTATCGTTTACATAACCACCTTCTTTAATAGATAGTTTTTTAAAAGCATCTCCAAAGTAAGCCATAATTTAATTTATATAAGGATTAGTACAATATCTAAAACAATCAACAGCGTCATAATATTCATCTTCATCAAATTCTTTAATTGTAACCCAAAACCAAAGAACTTTAATTTGAACTTTATAAATCACAAATTCAAAGTCATCATCAATATGATGTTCATCGCCAATTAATCTTATATTTTTTCTACGATTAATAATATACATAACTTATTCATCAAGAGTTCTACGAATCCAACCTCTAAGAAATTTGATATTGTTTCCTTTTCCGGCAATATCATTATAATATCTAATACGCTCAAGTTTATATTTAGCTACAAAATAATCAGCATTAATTGTAGTATCAGATTTATAAGCGTTAAGAGAATCTTGAGTTCTACGAAGTAATTCTTTAGTTAAAACTAATTCATTAACAGCAGTAGAATCAGTAACAGGAACATAACGAATTTCAGGAACTGGAGTAATACGTTTAGCACATCCACTAGATAAACAAATAGCAAATATAACTAAAACAATAAAACCAATAATTACTCCAATTAAATTGTCTTTATTTAATTTCATATATCAAGTTTAAATTGAGTTTGAACACCACTAGCTTTAATTTGTAATTCTCTATCTTTAAGAACTTTATTAATATCATCACGTAGATAATTCATAGTAAAGAATTTAGTAGTTTCAACAGGATTTTCTTTAATATGATAAAGACCATCAGAAAATCTTTTTGGCATATCATATTCATTAAGTTCAAAATCACTATCAATATGACATAACCAAATACCTTTAATAGTTAAACCAAGTATATATTCAACAGCAAAAGCATACATACTAAGTTGAAGATTATATATAGCACCATTACAATTAGGAAGATGATTAAGAGGAGCTAAAAGTCGTTCATCTTTATCAATCCAAACATTAGTTTGTTGTGCAGGTTTAACTGTTTTATCTTTCTTATAATAACCACTACTAAATCTTAATCCGCCACGATTTGTTTTCCAATCACCTACAACAGCACAATTAGTATCTTCATTAACTAGAAGAATATCAATAGTTCCACTAATTAACCAATCTATAAGAAACATACCAATCTCACTATAAATCTTATATCCTCTTTCAGTGTACATTTTAAACGCATCATAAATAAGAGGATAACGATTATTAGTAAGTTCAATAAAATCTTTAAGATTAAGTAACTTATAACTAGCACCAAAATTTGGTATATCAGCAATAGTAACCATTACACCATCTTCTCGTTTATCAAGATAATTAATAGCTTGTTGAAACATAGATGCTCCTTTAACACCATCTTCAAGACCATTATGAGTATTAGTTCCACGTTCACAAGCTTCTTTAGTAATAGTTGACCATTGTTCTTCTAGTTTCTTCTCACTTATTCCTAATTCTTTAGACTTCTTTCTCAACCAATAGTTCTTATCGAATTTAGGTTGATATTGATGAAGAATTTGAGTTGTACTAATATAGCTATTATTTAAAGTATCTGCATAACTATGTTCAGCTTCATTAAAAATAAGTCTAATATCATTATATCTTTTATCTTTAAGTTCCATATTAATATTATTAAGTTCAACACTAGCTTGGACCCGCTTCGGCACTACGTGCCTACGCTAGACTCCCCGTAGAGGATGGAAGTAGATTCACATCAGCTTATTCCTCAATCATACTACTAGTAATTTCAACTCCACCTCTACCAGCAACATTCTCTTGTTCATACAGAAAATTTTCTTCAGCTACATTAAGAGCCTTAATCGTGTTTGGAAACTGATTAGCTAAATCATTAATTTGTTTCATATAACCAATAACAACTGGAACATCTTCTAAACTAGCACCATCAGATAACTTGTCATTCAACAATTCATTTAACTTGCTAGCAGCTAGAGCAACATTATGAATACCACGCTTAATATTAAGTACAGCTTCCATACCTGCACCAGCTTTTTGATTATAATATCTTTTAATAAGTTTCCAAACAAGAATATCAGGTTGATAATTTTTAGGTAAATCAAAATTTTCAATAGCTTTCTTAATAGCTTCTTTTTCACTAAGACCTTCTTGTAGACACGGGCCTTTAGGGTCACCAAGATAATAAATAACTCCAACTTCTTTAACATACATCTCTTTATTAGGAGATTTATCTCTAGTATAAAGAAGACTAACATCTCTATCAAGAAGTTGTTTAAGTGTAGGGGCTTTTGGCATACCAGTTTCATCTATGGTCAGCATCCAATCCAATTCCAAACCGTTCATATATTTCTTCTACTTCTTCATCAAATTCAATAATTTCAAGTTTACCCATAGCATATAGCCAAAGATTAGCATAAGCAGCACTATGTTTTTTACTTAGTTTAATCCAAATAGGAAGAAGTTTCTTTTTAAACTTAAGTTCAGTCTTAATCTTTTCTTCTTCTTCATAATGTTTTTGCTTTTCTTCTTCCATAACTTTAGCAGTATATTCTTTATACTCTTCTCTAGTCATAGTTTTTCTAGCTTCTTTAAAGTCTTTATAATGACCAATAAGTTTGGAACGATACCAATTCTTTTGAATAGTGCCAATATGAGGAATAGCAACACATTTATCTTTTCGTATATTAATACTAGCTTCTTTTTCAAGACTTTCAATAATAGATTTGCAAAGTATTCTATCATCACCTTGAAATCCAATATCATCTAATATATTATTTATATCTTTATAGATAAGAATATAATCATCATCAAAATCTTCATGAGAACTAGTATTAGCAATATTAAAACTAGTATTAGTCTTAAAATCCATAATTGAAAGTTTAAGAACTCTTCTTAGATTACTACTATAAACAAGAACACAAGTACCTATAATTTTAAATTATACATAAGTAGTTTTAAGAAGAGTTCGATTATTTAGACGAAATGGCTAATTAGCTTTTTCAGCAGAATGATAAACAAAAGGATTAATAGCTTTATGTTTATCAGTAATAGCAGCTCTTAAATCATTAATAGCTATAACTTTAAATTCAACAAACCAAACTTTTTGTCCTTTTTTATATCCTTGATTTTGTCCAAAAGTACCAACAGTAATAGAACGAGTTAGTTCAGTATCATTAGTAATATACTTATTAACAAATTGAGGGCTAAGAACATTATGTTTAAGATAAAGATGATAACCACGTTCAAGAGTAGAACGGTCAATAATAATCTTATCCATTTGGTTCATACCAATAAGTTCAGCATCTTCTTTACTAATCTTAGCAATAATTGGCATAACCTCAACTGTACTTACTTTATTATTAATAACACCAAACAAACTTTCATTTTGGCAAAGAGCAACAACACAATAATGTTTAGCAACAACTACATTAGTAAGAATAGCGTCAAGTGCTTCACTTGTTATTTCGCTAATGTCAGTAGGTATTTGAATACCAAAATCTTTAAATTTATTTTCAACTTTAATCATAACACTAAATTATTTAGTTTTAATAATACTATCAATACCAATATTTCCAAGTTTAAGTTTACTAGGAACTTTAACTTCTTTTTTATTCCTTTCACCACTATGAAATTCTCTAGTGTATTTAGGTTTAGTTTCACTTTTATCTTTACCCATAACTTAATTGTTTTTAGCAAATGTAAGAGTTTGAATGAATCTACCAAGAGAAAAACTATTTTTAACATTTCAATCGTAGAGGATTATATGATTATGAATATGCAAGTCATACTCCCCGTGGAGGATGGAGATGAGTTAGACTTAATCATATTAGTATTAATAATATTAATAGAGATAATGATAATGATTATAGTATTAATTGACTTGATATGATTGATACTGATTATATCCATCCTCTACGGGGAGTATAGCGGAGCGAAGCGGAGCGGGTCATAACGAATCTATTAATGCTGATTATATTAATATTATATATAATATATATATATCTTATATTAATATTATATCTTATATTAATATTATATATATATATA
>ENA-ORRR01000100-ORRR01000100.1-human-gut-metagenome-genome-assembly--contig:-NODE-100-length-90699-cov-6.27725_pt1 | contig 90699 bp, 76 predicted proteins | sample MGYA00242182_ERZ509148 | MGnify/ENA primary metagenome ERZ509148 (study PRJEB26280, sample SAMEA2338674) | human gut metagenome | biome: human gut; feature: human-associated habitat; material: faeces... | reverse complement strand
AGCAACAGCAACAGCAACAGCAACAGCAACAGCAACAGCAACAGCAACAGCAATAAGGTAGGAGGCATGAGTATGTTAAAGAATATTCTGGTAGGTCAGTCAGGCGGACCGACAGCGGTTATTAATTCATCATTATATGGAGTGATTGAGGAAGGACTTAGGAATAAGGAAAAGATTGGCACTGTGTACGGCATGGTGCATGGAATTGAGGGATTTCTGGCAGGCAATTTCATTAATCTTTCTGAAGTGGCAGATAATGAGCCAATTGATAGATTAAAGATAACACCGGCTTCTTTTCTTGGAAGCTGCAGGTATATGCTTCCAGAAGATTTAGGGGATAAGGTGTATGATAAATTGTTTGATACATTTGCACAGATGAACATTGGATATGTGTTCTATATTGGTGGCAATGATTCAATGGATACAGTGTCAAAATTATCAAGAGTGGCATTATTGAAGAAATCGGACATAAGATTTATAGGTGTACCTAAGACAATTGATAATGATCTTGTAATGACAGATCATACTCCAGGGTATGGTTCAACTGCAAAATATGTTGCTTCAACATTAAAAGAAATTATACTTGACGCAACATGTTATGCACATCCGTCTGTGACAATTGTTGAACTTATGGGAAGGCATGCAGGCTGGGTTACAGCGGCATCAGTACTTGCTAGAACAGAGTATAGCAGAAATCCTTATCTTATATATATGCCAGAGCATGCATTTGATATGGAAGAATTCAAGAAGTCACTTAAGGCGGCACTTGAACAGGAAACTGCAGTTGTTGTGTGCGTATCGGAAGGAATTGCGGACAAAGACGGCAGATTCATATGTGAATATGCAGATGCGGCATCGGTTGATGGCTTTGGACATAAGATGCTTACAGGCTGTGGAAAGTATCTTGAAAATTATGTTAAAGCAGAATTTGGAATCAAATGCAGAAGTATTGAGCTTAATCTTCCACAGAGATGCTCATCACTTCTTGCTTCAGCAACAGATATTGATGAAGCCGAAAAAGCAGGAAAGGCAGCGGTTGTAGCAGCTCTTGACGGTGAAACTGGAAAAATGATTACGTTTGTAAGAGATGATACTAACGGATATGAGATTAATTACGGACTTGCAGATGTGAACGATATATGCAATAAGGAAAAGAAGTTCCCAGCAGAGTGGATAACCGCAGAGGGAACAGATATTTCTGATGAGTATATTAAGTATGTAAGGCCACTTATTCAGGGAACTAATATTGCTGAATACTCAGATGGTGTTCCGGTTCATCTGAAGCCTGCTTATTACAGATAACATTAAATATTAAATAAAAATAAAAATGACAGCACACTATTGACAGCGTGCTGTCATTTTTGTAATATATCAAAGCTACTTAAGAATTATATTAAAAGAATGGCAGGTTCGGATGCCGTTTTGTTACGAAGGGAGCAGATATGCAGCGAGAGTCACTCCATTGTGGAGAACTTATAAAGCGTCTTAATGATATTCTTGGAAGATGTGCCAATGAGGAGTTAAGAGCAGATGACATGACATCTTCACAGGTTAAGATGCTTATGATAATTAATGAAACTAAAGATGAATGTATTACGCTTAAGGAGCTAGAGAAGCACTTTGGCGTAGCCCAGGCGACAATAGCGGGAACAGCAGCAAGGCTTGAAAAGAAGGGGATGATAGAAAGCTTCTATGACCCTTCAGATAAGAGAGTCAAGCATGTGAGAATAACAGACAAGGGCAGAGCCATGTGCGTTCATGCAGGCAAGGCAATGCATGACAAAGAAAAATGGTTTCTTTCAGCGCTTTCTGCTGATGAAAAAGAAGAATTACACCGTCTGTTACAAAAAGTATACGATGATGTGAATAACTGTGAAAGGAAGTGTAAGAAATGTTAAAAACTTTATCGGCATATATTGGTGAGTATAAAAGAGTCTCGATAAAGACGCCAATATATATAATTGTTGAAGTTCTTATGGAGATACTTATTCCGTTTGTTACGGCAAGTATTATCGATAAGGGTATTCAGGCGGGAGACATGAGCAAGGTGTTAATGTATGGCGGACTTATGCTTGTGCTTGCATTTATAAGTCTGTTTGCTGGAATTCAGGCAGGAAAATATGCGGCTTTGGCCTCTACCGGATTTGCATGTAACTTAAGAGAGGGAATCTATTCGAATATCCAGAACTTCGCATTTTCTAATATAGACAAATACAGCACAGCAGGTCTTATTACCCGTATGACTACTGATGTTACAAATGTGCAGAATGCATATCAGATGATTTTAAGAATTGCAGTAAGAGCACCACTTATGATGATATGTAGTATGGTTATGTGTTTTGTTATCAATCCTACATTAAGTCTTATATTCTTAGGTGCGCTTATTTTTCTTGGGTTTGTACTTTTCTTTATTATATATAAGGTGACTCCAATATTCACAGAAGGTTTTGCCAAATATGATGATTTAAATGCAAGTGTCCAGGAGAATATCACAGGAATCAGAGTTGTCAAAGCATTTGTAAGAGAAGACCATGAGAATAAGAAATTCAGTAAGGCTGCCGAGAATCTTTATAAGATATTTGTTAAGGCAGAATCATGGCTTGCTTTCAACAATCCTATTATGATGTTTGTTATATATGGAAGTATTATTGCGCTTTCGTGGTTTGCGGCACATTTTATTACAGATGGAACTATGACAACGGGTAATCTGACATCAATGTTCAGCTATGTAATGAGCATGATGATGGCACTTATGATGCTTTCTATGATATTTGTTATGGTATCAATGAGTGCAGCGAGTGCAAGACGAATTGCTGAGGTTCTTAACGAGAAGGCAGATATAACTAATCCTGAGAATCCGGTGATGGAAGTACCTGATGGAAGAATCGATTTCAACCATGTGAACTTCACATACAAGAAAGACAGCGACAAGGATGCTCTTGAAGACATAGATATCCATATAAATGCGGGCGAAACAATCGGTATTATAGGCGGAACGGGCTGTGGAAAGTCAAGCTTCGTTAATCTGATAAGCCGTCTGTATGATGTTAAGGATGGTTCTGTATGCGTAGGCGGAATTGATGTAAGAGACTACGACCTTGAAACTCTTCGTAATGAGGTTTCAGTTGTTCTTCAGAAAAATGTGCTTTTCTCAGGAACTATTCTTGATAATTTGAGATGGGGCGATGAAAATGCGTCTGAGGAGGATTGCATAGAAGCCTGCCGTCAGGCCTGTGCAGATGAATTCATTGAGAGAATGCCTGATAAATACAATACATGGATTGAGCAGGGGGGAAGCAATGTTTCCGGTGGTCAGAGACAGAGACTTTGTATCGCAAGAGCACTGCTTAAGCACCCGAAGGTTCTTATTCTTGATGATTCAACAAGTGCTGTTGATACAGCCACAGACGCTAAGATTAAGAAAGCATTTGCAACAAAGATACCAGGAACTACCAAGATTATCGTATCACAGAGAATTTCAAGTATTCAGGACGCAGACAGAATATTGGTGCTTGAGAATGGCTGTGTGAGTGGTTTTGATACTCATGAAAATCTTGTTGAGAACAATAAGGTTTACCGCGAAATCTACGAGGTCCAGACACAGGGCGGCGGTGATTTTGACGAGGCAGGAGAATAGGAGGCAGCATATGGATAAGAATATTGATATGAAGAATAAGAAGAATAAAGAAAATCCACTTCATCTTATGAAGAGGCTGCTTGGATATATTTTAAAGAATTACAAGTTTTCGTGTATAGCAGTGCTTGTGTGCATTCTTGTTTCAGCACTTACAACACTGATAGCAACGCTGTTTATCCAGAAGCTTATTGACAGTTATATTATTCCGCTGACACAGTCAGCAGTACATGATTATGCACCGCTTGCAGGCGCACTTATTAAGCTCGCTGCAGTTCTTATGGTCGGTGTATTATGTTCATATTGCTACAACAGAATTATGGTAAATGTTGGTCAGGGAACTTTAAAGAAGTTGAGATTAGAGCTGTTTACTAATATGGAGTCACTTCCTATTAAGTATTTTGATACTCATGCACACGGCGATATCATGTCAGTATATACTAACGATATCGACACATTAAGACAGCTTATAAGTCAGAGTATACCTCAGGTCATCAATTCATGCATTACACTTGTATCTACATTTGTAAGTATGATTGTGCTTGATATTCCGCTTACAATCGTATCGGTTGTGATGGTTGTTATTATGCTTTATGTAACTTCCAAGCTGAGTGCACTTTCCGGAAAATATTTCGTTGAGCAGCAGAAGGATATCGGTAAGGTTAACGCTTATATCGAAGAAATGATGGAAGGACAGAAGGTTGTCAAGGTGTTCTGCCACGAGGACAAAAGTATTGAGCAGTTTAAGGAGATTAACAACAGGCTTCGTGAGAGTGCCAATAACGCTAACAAGGTTGCTAATATCACAATGCCTGTTAATGGTAATATAGGTAATATCAGCTATGTATTATGTGCAATAGTTGGTGGTATTCTTGCTCTGAGTGATTTTTCAGGACTTACTATTGGTACACTTGTTGCTTTCTTAAGTTTAAATAAGAGCTTTACACAGCCTGTAACCCAGATAAGCCAGCAGGTGAGCAGTATCGTTATGGCGATGGCTGGTGCCGGAAGAGTATTTGAGCTATGTGACGAGAAGCCGGAGGTTGACGAAGGATTCGTTGAGCTTGTAAATGTAAGATACAACAAGAATAATGAGCTTATTGAGACTAAAGAAAATACTGAGATGTGGGCTTGGAAGAAGCCTGCAAAGGATGGTAACAGTGCAGAGTACACAAGACTTGCTGGTGATGTAACATTTGACGGAGTTGACTTTGGCTATAATCCGGACAAAATGGTACTTCACGATATTAAAATGTATGCTACACCGGGACAGAAGATTGCATTTGTCGGAAGTACCGGAGCAGGAAAAACTACAATTACTAATCTTATCAACAGGTTCTATGATATTCAGGATGGTAAGATCAGATATGATGGAATTAACATCAACAATATTAAGAAAAATGATTTAAGACGAAGCCTTGGTATCGTTCTTCAGGATACTAACCTCTTTACGGGTACAATCATGGATAATATCAGATACGGAAGGCTTGAGGCGAGTGATGAGGAATGCATCGCAGCAGCAAGACTTGCCAATGCTGATGGATTCATCAAGAGACTTCCGGATGGCTATAATACTGTGCTTCATGGCGGAGGTGCTAATTTAAGCCAGGGACAGAGACAGCTTCTTGCAATTGCAAGAGCAGCGGTAGCAGACCCACCTGTACTTATTCTTGATGAAGCTACTTCATCTATTGATACAAGAACAGAGCGACTTGTCCAGAAGGGTATGGATGCGCTTATGTCAGGAAGAACATCATTTGTTATTGCACACAGACTTTCTACAGTCCGCAATGCAGACTGTATTATGGTTATGGAGCAGGGAAGAATTATCGAGCGTGGAACGCACGACCAGCTCATGGAAGAGAAGGGCAGATATTACCAGTTGTATACTGGAAAGAGCATATCAGCGTAGAGAGCATATAGAGTTAGAAATGGCTGGGAGTAAGAATAGCTGATTAGGCTGCTTTGAGGGCTGACGCGTCCTGAATGGACTTCAAGGGAGCTATCCGGGGTTGTAAAGTCCAAAATGTTGGGCTGAATGGCCATCTGGAATCCTACATCTATACCGTGTCAGTTCCATATCAGGTATATGAATCCTATGAGGTGGAAGTAGAGTATGAGTATAAGATACTGAATACGACACTTACCAATAATGGCATATCCGCAGCGGTCGGGGCATCAGGTCTCACGCAGGAACAGATGGAGAAATATAACCTTCTTCTGGAAACGAGAGGTAATAAACCGGATATCTTCGGAGATAATGTGTATGCCAATCCGGGAGTATCAGAGGAATATGAAAGATATGCTGTGCCGGGAGAATATCTGACGGATCAGCAGTTTTCCAATATGCTCCGTGAAGCAGAGAAATATCTGGGATATCCTTATGTATGGGGAGGTTCCTCAACGAGCACAAGTTTTGACTGTTCGGGATTTGTAAGCTATGTCATCAATAACAGTGGCAACGGCTGGAATTATGGCAGACTTACAGCAAATGGCTGGAAGAACGAAACCGCGAGGGTGGCAGCTTCTGATGTAAAGCCGGGGGATTTGGTATTTTTCCAGGGAACCTATAACACAGCCGGAGCTTCACATGTGGGTATCGTGGTAGATCCGGTCAATAAGATCATGATTCATTGTGGTAATCCAGTATGCATCCTATGATACAGCATACTGGCGGGCACATGCCTGTTGCCATGGAAGAATACAGTAAAAATGCAGTAAAAGTCACCGGAAGGTGGCTTTTTTGCTGCTATGAAGAAAGGAGAGATTCTATGTATGCAAAGTTAGACAAGCTCCGTGCAGATCTGAAAAAGGCAGTAGCCAAGAGAGATGCAGCGGATGCCAAAGTAAAGCAGCTCGAAGCAAAGCTGAAAGAAGAGGAAAATTTACAGAGCGTCAGTGATGTGGCGTCCTACAACTTATAACCGGAACAGTTGGCACAGTTTTTGCAGCTTGCCAATGGTGGGAGATTACAGGACCTGTTAAGTGGTTAGGCACCAATGCCGGCGGCAACTGCATCCGATAAGGAGACAGATGCAGAGGAAGAAAATGAACAGGAAACAGATAACGAAGAGGAGGATTTTTTAGATAAAGAGAATGATTAAGGTAAAAAATGTGATCGCAGCAAAGATTATGGGAGGCATGGTCGCATGTCTGGCGGCACTTGCTGGAATGGCGCCAGTGACAGCCTTTGCACAGAGTCAGGAAATGACCTGTATCTGTGAGGAAAAATGCAGTGAGGGAGCAGTCAAGGGAAGCACGCTTTTATCGTGGCAACCCATGTGGATCGGGCACATATTCATAATCATATCATTTTCAATTCCACTAATCTGGATTGTGATCGGAAGTTTCGTGACTTCTGGTTTTCAGAAATTGTATTGCAGCGACTCAGCGACATTATCTGTCTGGAGCATGGACTTTCCATCATTCCGAAGGTAAAACTGAGTGAGAGACAGAAGAGAACAAAGTACCCGGAACGGACCAGTATGAGGGATGTCATCAGGGAAGATATTCTGAAATGCCTGGAGCAGAGAACGACGGATTTTGAAGAACTTCTGAAATTATTACAGCAGGAAGGGTATGAGATTAAACGTGGAAAGCATACTGCAATATGCGGGAAAGAGCAGAAGCGTTTTATCAGATTCCGTTCTCTTGGAGAAGATTATACAGAAGAAAATCTGAAAAAAATAATTGCAGGAGAGAAAGAATTACCTGAGAAGAAAGAAAAAGTATCTGATCAGAAAGTTGTGAAATCAGAAAAGCGGAAGTTTGATCTGGTGGTGGATATTTAGGAGAAGATGGCATAGGGGAAGAATGGTGGTTATGTCCGCTGGGCGAAAAAATATAATGTAAAACAGTTTGCAGAGTCCATTCTGTTTTTGCAGCAGCACGATATTCACGATAAGGAAACTTTGGATGCTTTGGTAGATGGAAGTTCGGCTAGATATCATGAACTTATGAAGATCATCAAAGATGCGGAGGAAAAGATGGCGCAGAACAAGGTGCTTAAAACTCATATTATCAATTATGCAAAGACCAGAGATACATACATTGCGTATCGTAAATCCGGTTACAGCAAAAAATTTTATGAGGCGCATCGTGATGAAATCATTCTTCACAAAGCAGCAAAGGAAGCATTTTCAAAACTTCCGGACGGAAAAATTCCGAAGGTAAAAGAGCTGAATGAAGAATTTACACGACTGCTTTCCGAGAAAAAAGCAGCTTACGGCGAATATAAAAAAATAAAAAAAGAGATGCGGGATTATCAGATTGCGAAGCAAAATGTGGAATCCTTCTATGCTACACAGCAGACCTGGAATCAGGACGAAGACCTGAAGAATGAAGCGACAGCAGCAAAGATAAATTTACGGGCAATCATCAAAATGAAACTTGGTGGTTGCCCGCTTTTTTGCAATTCCGGCAAAGCAGGAATGTATCAGCACTCACAAAGTGAGGGCGCAGCTTGGCATCGAAGATGACATTCTAAGGGGATTGGGGATGTGCCTCCAACAAGCAAAATGCGCTCACGTACGTACGAGGGCACTGCTTGCCAACTTGCGAAAAATAATGATTGGGACTGAAAAAGAAAGGGTTTTAGGGAATTATAAATAAGGTAATATTAGTTGGAAGAATAACAAATGGTGCAGATGGATTCATGTGAATCCCAGATAATATTGATGAGAAGTTACCTTTTAAGTAAATAAAATTTTGAGATTATGGTGGGCTATGACTTTTTGTGTATAGAGTTATATCCCCACCCCGGCTTTTTTATATTTTAATGGCGTCAAAACATTGACGCCACACAACCTTAATGTTAAAATAAAATAAATATTTGCAATTGTAAAATGGAGAAAAATATGAACTGTGTAGAATTTAAAAATTGGATTAAAGAAACTCAAACATATACAGACGCATCGATAAAAGACATTATTTCCAGATTACGCAGAGCAAACAACATACTGGGATTCCAAAATGAAGATGTCTATTTATTTCGACTGGAGCAATGTAGTGAGTTTCAAATACTTTCAGTCTCTGTGAAATCTCAAATCAGAAAATCAGTAAAGTTGTATTTTCAATTTTTAAATGAAATGGAGATAAAAACCAAATGAAGGTATTGTCGTTATTTGCAAATATAGGAGTGGCTGAGGCATATTTAAGGGAATTAGGAGTCGATGTTGCTGTTGCAAATGAGCTTCTTGAACGAAGAGCAAAGTTGTATGCAGAAATATATCCTGAGACAGAGATGATACCAGGGGATATTACAACAGATGATGTATTTAGCAAAGTAATAAGGAAGAGTCGTGAGGCTGGTGTAAAATGTATAATGGCTACCCCTCCGTGTCAAGGTATGAGTACAGCAGGGCAACTTGATGAAGATGACGAAAGAAATCGTCTAATTATTCCGGTTATAAATGCAGTTCATAAAATCAAACCAGATTATGTTTTTATAGAGAATGTTCCAAACTTTTTTAATACAACTATTAAGATTGATGATCAAGACATTCTCATACCTGATTATATAAATAATGAACTTGAGAATGAATATATAATTCACAGATATATAATTAATACAAAAGATTATTCTGTACCACAAGTACGGGAGAGAGCAATTACATTATTGACTCGACGGACAGTTGAAAAAGAATGGATTTTACCAAACCCGGATGAAAAGATAATTACGATGAGAGATGTTATTGGTGATATTCCAGAAATTGATCCATTTGTAAAAGATATAAGCCAAGACGAAATGAATCAGTTATTTCCATTGTATGAGGAACGAAAGAATAGAGCCCTTGCAATATCAAGATGGAACATTCCACCACATCATGTAAAGAGACAGGTGATTGCTATGATGCATACTCCATCTGGAGCAACTGCATTTGACAATGATAAATACTTTCCAGTTAAGGAAAATGGCAGTCCAGTCAAAGGATATAGAAATACGTATAAGAGACAAAACTGGGATACTCCGGCATATACCGTAACAATGGATAATAGGAAAATTTCATCGCAGAATAATGTGCATCCTGGTAGATATATAGGTCATGACGAAAATGGGGATCCTATATATTCAGATGCTAGAACACTCACTTTGTATGAACTGATGTTGGTAATGAGTTTGCCATCAAACTGGCCGGTGCCAGAGAAAACCTCAGAGGCTTTTTTGAGAAGGATTATAGGTGAAGGAATTCCACCACTATTTGTAAAAAAAGTTTTTGAGAATTTATTATAAGAGGTGTAATTATGCGGTTGAAGGGACTTTCCTTGTTTGCTAACGTCGGGATTGCGGAGGCATATCTTAAGGATGTTGGTGTTGATATAGTATTAGCAAATGAAATAGATGAGAAGCGTGCACGATTTTATCAAGATGTTTATACGGATGCACACATGATCTGTGGAGATATTACAGATGAGGAAACGAGAAATTGTATTGTGGAAGAGGCAATACAACAGAAAGTAGAATTTATTATTGCAACTCCTCCTTGTCAGGGCATGAGTGAGGCAGGACTTAGATTAGAATTTGATCCGAGAAATCAGCTTATCTTTTACGCGGTTGATGTTATCAAAAGGGTCAAACCTAAATTTGTACTTTTAGAAAATGTACCCAAGCAGTTGACGACTAAGGTCGAATTTAATGGGAAAATAATGCTGATTCCCGAATACATTAAAAAGGAATTGGGTGAACAGTATAGTTTTAATAAAGAAACATTGGTAATGGCAAAAGATTATGGAGTTCCGCAATTAAGAGAGCGTAACATTTTTTTATTAGTAAGAAATGATATCAATCTTATATGGGAATTTCCAGATAAGCAAAAAGAAATAACATTAAGTGAAGCAATTGGAGATTTACCATCGCTGGATCCATTACTGAGGGAAGGAATTGAAGAAACGATAAGACATTTTCCTGACTATGAGGCAAAGAGACAGGCTGGATTAGAAATTTCAAAATGGCATCGTCCACCAAAGCATTCTTGGAAACAAGTAGAATGGATGATGCATACTCCTACAGGAAAATCAGCAATTTATAATGAAAAATATTATCCACAAAAAGAAGATGGAACACCAGTTAAAGCTCATCATAATCATTATAGAAGATTAAAGTGGGATATGCCATGTAGGACAGTTACACAGAACAATGGAGTTATTTCTTCATTAGCATGTGTACATCCTGGAAGATCATATACAGCACCAAATGGGGAAGTACTATATTCTGATCCGAGAGTGCTAACAATTTACGAACTCTTAATAGTGATGTCATTACCGCTGGATTGGAATATACCTGAGTGGGCAGATGAATCATTTATTAGAAAGGTTTTTGGGGAGGGTATACCTTCGAAACTTGTTAAATCAATTGTAGGAGAACTTATGCGACAGTTATAAAGGAGAAATCAAATGGGGAAAATAGTAATTCCAAAACATAGTGCAGACGTTGATGAAATGAATGCAGTTTTAAAAATTCATTACGATGCAGATGATTGGGTTGAGGCGAGTGAAAATAATAATAAGCTCAAAGGATTAATAGGACCAAATCAATATAAGACATCATATCCGAAAAAGGCACAAGTACCAGCATATTTTGGCTTTTTGGAATCTAAGATGTCAGGGAAAAGAATAAAAGAACGTCGAATAACTGATGCCGGTAAGAAAATGTATGAAGCAATTATCAATGATGATATTGCAATAAGACAGGAATTGTTGATGGATGCCGTTGAAAAGATTGTATTTGGAAGGAATAATGCTGGGAGCCCAAGTGGCGATTCAGACATAGAAGCTCCAGACTTGGCGATTCGATGTATCATAGATACTGGATTCTGTACATGTCAAGAATATGCTTATATGATTTGGAATTTACATGATAATGGAAAAAAATATTATGACAGCCTTTCCGACGTGGTTAAGTCGCGTAGCACTGGTGGGATTGGACTAAATAGTGAGGCTGAGGGATATAAGGATTGGAAACCTATTTTGGCACTTATTAGATGGGGGTTCTTAATAAAGGCAAATGATGCTCGACAAAAAGTAATGCTTCATCCTGATGTACAGAAAAAATACAAGGAACGCTTATGTAGCTTAAAAGTATACAATGTTGATAAGAAGGCAGAAATTGTATTTGATGAAATAAGTGTTTCTGAGTCTGTAGATACAACAGTATTTAAGCCATTTATAATATCAGATGAATTGGCATTCAGCATAAAATCTGGACAGTTGGTTGAAGATGTAATAAATGTTGAAAAGCAGCATATTTTCAACGGTGATAATGTACTGTTTGTAGATCCATCAATAAGTAGACTTCTAGCATATCATGGCTATTTGATAAATGGTATGAAGAAAGAGGGCACTAAATATAAACTTTCACTAGAAAAACAAGGTATTGTAAATAAAAACAGAGAAGCACAGTTATTGGATGAGCTAAGAGAAGAAGCAAAAAAATTGGATAGTACATCAAATAATATAGTTAAAGATATTCTTGAGTATAAAAATTGTGATGCAAATATAAAAACTATATCAAATAGAAATAAGGATATAGAACCGATAAATCTACTTATTAGAGCAATAACGGAACTGAATTATTTGGAGGAAACTGAATTAAAATTTCTTTTGTATTCTTTAGTAATTGGAAATTTAAATTATACAGATGCAATAGATCAAGTAAAAAATAGTAGAGAGATAAAAAGTAATCTAACCGTTGACGATAGAGTATTAAATTATGCTGTGCTTGATAAACTTACAGATAGCAGACTATTAGAGTGGTCGGTAGATAATCAAAAAAGAGTGCTAAGATTTAATTCTAGGTTAAGTAAGGCACACATAGAACAATTCAAACGGTTGATGATATATGCTGTTGATATAAGTAAAAAAGCTAATATCGAAAAGGAACAAGAAAATTTTCCTTTATATATAAAACCGGTATTTGTGAGTCAGAAGATAGAATTAGGTGAGTTATCAGAACTTACAATCGCAGTGAAAAATAACTCAAACATTGTACAAGGTGATTATATTGTGATAGTTAATCATGAATTTAGTGCAATTTGTAATTATATAGTTTATCAGGTCATTGAAATTGAAAAGAGTAATGATGTGGTAAAATTAGTATTACTTAAGCAAAATTATATAAATCAAAATAAAGAAGCAGAAATACTATCGGATCTGAAGGAGGCATATAATGGCGAACATTAGTCAAATAGAACAATATAATAAAGGAACTTTATTTCCAAATACATATGAGGAAACATACTTAGCAACAGAGCATATTAGTGGAATCAAGTTAAATATTCCAGATGATGTGTTTAACAAATTAAAGAAAGCAATAGAAGCCAAAGGATTATACTTCGGGGATGATTCTGTTCTTCGTAACATTATTGCGGGATTGATAAAAGGGAATATTATTTTGCAGGGACCTCCTGGAACTGGAAAAACTACTTTGGCAAAATTGATTTGTGATGTTTTTAATGTAGATTTCACAGAAGCAACAGCAAATTCAGATTGGACAACTTATGATTCCATAGGAGGGTTACAGCCAACAGCAAATGAAGAGGGTCAAGAGGTAATTGTTGGTAAAAACGGTTATGTGGTATCTAGTATTTTGAAATGTTGTGATTTGATTGTACAGAATGAGTATGAAGATGGAAAACAGCAAGGAAATTGGTTAGTTCTTGATGAACTGAATAGATGTGAAATAGATAAAGTATTTGGAGACTTATTTACAGCATTAGGATCTGATTCGACTACAGCAGAACGTGTAATAAATTTGTGGTATCAAAAGGATGAGAATAAGCAGAAAATATACATTCCAAATAGGTTTCGCATCATTGGGGCTATGAATAATATTGATAAGAATTACGTTAATGATATTTCACAGGGATTAAGTAGACGATTTACATTTATTGATATATTACCACCGGCTGAGGACTATTTTGAGAAAGAAGCATCAAATGCAAAAGAGCTTGCAAAGACGCGTGTCGCAGAAAAGGTCAGTGTATATGGGACAGAGACTATAAATTTGGAATATTTGAAGCAACTTGATGAATTAAATGAGATGCAAGAAGTGGAAAAGAATATATTAGAGTTTATAAAACACATTCGGTACAACCACATGGAAGATGATTCATATCTAGGGCTTCAAATAGGAACGGCACAAATCATTGATTTATATGAAAGTATTTATATTTCGATGATTGTATCAAATTGGAAAGATGATGTTAATAGGAATGATCTTATTTCGGATATTGCAGACACTACATTAGCTGGAAGAATTATTCCACAGTTAGATGGCTATGACTATAATAAGTTATCTGCCTTTTATGATGCGGTTGTTGATGATAAGGATTTTTCGTTTTTAAGAAAGTCAAAAGAAGCTTTATATAAGATGATTCATTAGGGGTAGATTATGGATAATAATTTGTTTAACGAAAAGCAAATAGAATACATGTATTCAAATCCAAGCTTTTTCCGATTTGTTAATGAGTTCTTTTCAACATACTCATTAACAAGTCAGAATATGGATATGAAAATCGACGCTGGTTCGCTAACAGATTCTGACCTGAATATTTATATTAGGATTATACTATCCAATTTGAGTGAATTTAGGAAAATGCTTTCGTCCATAGAAAAGTCCCTATCTTATATGTATAAAGATAAAATCCAGACTTTTGATGGAGAGATACATGGACATTTGCGAGTTCAGAAATATTTGCAAACGAAAACGCAAGTTAGATACCCAAAGGAATATCCATGCCTTATTAAGGAAAGAACCTCGGCAACACCTGAGAATATTTTTTTGATATTCATAGTAGATTATTTAATACATTTGTTAGATAGATTTGATAAACGTCTGAGGCAATATGGTGGAAATCTATATTTGTCAGAAAAAAATCTGATTGACGAGTATAAAAGAATATTAACTTCATTTGAACGAAAAACCTACTTTAAAGATTGTCTCATAGAGGTTAGGAAAATCTTGAAAGAGTATGGCAATGAGTTTTCTGAAACACTTGTCAATGAAATTAAAATACGAAGCCTAAAGGGAAAAATAAGAAATTATCAGGCATATGAACAAATTTTTAATTGGTATTGGAGATATAGGCAAGGTAGTATTGTTTTAGATTCAAATAAGACTATGCAAATGATCAGATACTCTGATGATTTTTCAAATAGGTTATTTGAACTCTGGTGTCTATTTTCAATTAAAGAAACTTTTGTTAATGAGTTTGGAATGAATATCATTAGTGAAAGGAATATCATGGATGTAGGTTCTAAAAGTGTATTTACACTACAAACAAATACAGGCGGGATTGTTGATATATTTTATCAAAGAGGTGCTTCTTTATATTGGAGCGATCAGATAGAACCAAGATGGAAATATATAGGAAATGATTCTAAGCAAAAGAGATTGGTTGGAATTCCGGATATTTCTATCAAGTATCAGGCAGAAACAAATACTCTTGTTATGATAGACCTAAAAAATAGAATAAGATCATCTGGAAACAATTCTGAAGAGATATATAAAATGATCGGTTATTTTGACAATTTTAGAAATATGTTTCAAGAAAAATATTCCAGTGATATTAAAAAGCAAGCTATTTTAATCTTTAGAAATGATATATCACCTTTCTCTGAACGGTTAATGAGTGAGCATGATTTGTTGCTAAATACATATTCTGTAAGTCCTTCACAGAAGGACATATTAAACGTAGAGCAGTTCAAGGAAATATGCCAGTGTATACTGGATTCTCAGGGAATAGATGGGAAAACGTCTAGTGTGTATGGTAATTATCAAAAGGAAAAAGAAAAGTTATCAGAAGCATTTGACGAAAGCAATGAAGATGAGCGCTTTTATACATTAAGTGATCGTAATCATGCAATTATATGTAATATGTTTTCTTTTGGAGAATTACAGGAAGAATTACCAAAACAAATGGAACTCTTAAGACAGAATTATTTTCCTCATATATGGGATGAGATGGCTTTGAAGACGAAAGAGATCCTTGCTATGGCAGATTGCCTATTTTCTGGTATGAAGGAGTGTGAAGGAGCTGATTATGCTCCTATATGTTTGGAATATTGTAGAGGTATGGAAGTACAGTTAAATCAATTGATTTTCCAACCATTTAGAAGTAGTCATGATGTATCTTTACTTGCAAGAAGAAATAGATTTTATGAAAAAATGCAAGAGAATAGGGAAATGACTTTGGGTGAATGTGTATTTTTCCTTGATAAATGTACACATAGAGCTCATCCAATGACAGAATTGAAAACATTTATTGATGGCTTTGTTAAGAATCCAAATATTTTCTATTCAGAAGTTGTTTCGATGATGCGTGATATAAATACGAATATCCGAAGACTGTCTGCCCATACAACAATAATGACATATGATGAGTTGGTCAATACAAGACAACAAATTCTTGGAATAGGTTATATGAATATTTTTTATCAGATGTTAGATAAAAGGTGAAAGGTAAATGTCAAAGGCATTATTTGCCTAAATAATCCATCCGCAGATCTAATTGAAAAGGTTCATGCCGATAATAGGGGGCTGATTTATGGGTGAAAATTTATATGAATTGTTATGTTCCGCAGAGTTAGGAGATAAAGATGCAATACCTCCGTTGTAGTGATACGAACTTTAATTGATGAATACTTTGATTGTAGTACATTGGCTGAGCTGATAGGGGATGGAAAACTTATAGATATGGAGATACGAATATTTATCCAATGGTGCATCCAGGATATTGGGGGACTATGAACAGAGGCATTGAGAATGTCAAAAAAGATTGGATGCGAATAAAAGATGAATAATGAAGAAAACGTTAAGAGTAATAAAGAGACAAATATTTGGGTAGATGCAGATGCCTGTCCAGTAGTCCGAATTGTTGAGAAGATTGCAGAAAAATATACTATTCCGGTGACTCTGCTTTGTGACACGAATCATGTGCTACAGTCAGATTACAGTGAAGTGATTGTGGTTGGAGCCGGGGATGATGCAGTCGATTATAAGTTGATCAGTATTTGCCAAAAGGGAGATATCGTAATATCACAGGATTATGGTGTGGCTGCAATGGCACTTGGAAAAGGAGCTTATGCAATCCATCAGTCAGGGAAATGGTACACAAATGACAATATAGATCAGATGCTTATGGAACGGCATCTGAATAAGAAAGCCCGGAGGGCATCCGGGAAGAATCATATAAAAGGAACAAAGAAACGGACACCAGAAGATGATGAGCATTTCAGCGAGTCATTTGAAAAGATGATACACATGGCAATTCAGAGCAGAGAAGGAGAAAACAATGGCAAAGAATGAAAGATTTGAAAAAACATATTCACAGGGAACCATGAATGTAACAGAAATCTGGGTAGATAAGGAAACTGGTGTAAATTATCTTTACCATGCAGCAGGATATTCAGGGGGATTGACACCGCTTTTAGACAGAGATGGAAGACCGGTTATTTCTCCGATTGTAAACAGATAATGGAAGTGAAGTCTGATGACTAAGGAAGAATGGTATAAACAGCTCATTGAACATCTCGAAGCCTCGAAGTTCAGGAGCAGTTTTCATTTGAAGCAAAAGGATATTGATTACATCAATGAAAAAGGATTAGATGTGATAAAACAACACGCGTAGGATTTTATAGCAAAGCGTGAAGCTCCGGCATATATTCCGAATGATGGGAAGCAGACACCTACTAAGGGACATCCGGTATTTATTGCACAACATGCAACGGCAACCTGTTGTCGGGAATGCATCAGAAAATGGCATAAGATGCAGCCTGGTAGGGAATTAAGTCAGGTACAGCAGGATTACCTTGTGGATGTGATTATGACATGGATTGAGAAAGAGCTTGCCAGAGCAAAGGAGAACTGATTTGAATATACAGATATTTGGTACAAAGAAATGTAATGATACGAAAAAGGCATGAGCAAAGGAGAATTTAATTCTGTTGCTCAGGTTAATGGTGGTCTGGATAATATGATCAACTGGTCTGGAAAAGATAAGGATCTGCTTGCACTTATCAAATATATAGCAGATGAGGACAAGCTGGAGAAGGTTCTGGAGAATCCGCAGGTTATCAAAACTCCGGTAGTGAGGAATGGAAAACAGGCGACACTTGGATATCAGCCGGATGTATGGAAAGGATGGAATTGATGTATATACTTAGGACAGTACAAGGAGATATAACGAAAATCACAGATGTTGAGGCAATCGTCAATGCGGCCAACAATTCCTTATTAGGTGGAGGAGGTGTTGATGGTGCAATTCACCGGGCGGCAGGGCCGGAACTTTTGGCAGAGTGCCGGACTCTTCATGGATGCGAGACTGGTGAGGCAAAAATCACCAAGGCATATAAATTACCTTGTGATTATGTAATACACACAGTTGGACCGATATGGAATGGTGGAAGGACGCAGGAAGAGGAGCTTCTGGCAAGCTGTTATTTCAATTCTATGAAGGTTGCATTAGAGAATGGAATTAGAACAATCGCATTTCCATCCATATCGACCGGGGTGTATAGTTTTCCGGTAGAATTGGCAGCAAAGATAGCGGTAAAGACAGTTAATAGATTTCTACAGGATAATCCAGACAGTTTTGATTTAGTGGAATGGGTGCTGTTTGATTCACATACAGAGGAAATATATGAAGCAGCAGTGGATAAAACAGTATAATGGAGTACATCTTCATGTTATACGGAATAAGTATTATATATCGAAAGGGCAATAAAAATGGGTGACTTAACATATACTAATTCTATGATGAATGAAATTAGAGAGTTATTATTAAACGCACGTCAGCATGTGGCAGTGCAGGTAAATACAGAACTATTGTCTACTTATTGGAATGTTGGTAGGATTATTGTTGAGCATGAACAGGAAAATAAGGAACGTGCCGACTATGGCAAGCAGACTTTAAAGCAGCTTTCAAAGGATTTAACAAAGGAGTTTGGGAAAGGATTTTCTGTTTCCAATCTCCAATTTATGCGACGGTTTTATCAAAATTATCAAATTCAACAGACGGTGTCTGTTAAATTGTCGTGGTCTCATTATTGCGAACTTCTTACAATCTCTGATGCAGATAAGCGTAGTTTTTACGAAAAGGAATCAATCAATTCCGGATGGTCGATACGTGAATTAAAGCGTCAGATATCCACGTCGCTTTATGAGAGATTGCTTCTGTCAGAGGGAAAAACAAATAAAGAAACTGTGTTGGCACTTGCAGAAAAAGGCATAGAAATGGCTACTCCCCTTGATATTATTAAGGATCCGTATGTGTTTGAGTTTTTGGGTGTGCCTGAAAATAAACCTATGCTTGAAAGTGATCTTGAAAAAGCGCTGGTTGCACAAATTGAAAAATTTTTGCTAGAATTAGGACGAGGTTTTATGTTTGTTGGTACACAACAGCGTATAACTCTAAATAATACACACTATTATGTGGATATGGTTTTCTATAACAAAATACTTCGTGCGTATGTGTTAATTGAATTAAAGACAACAAAACTTATGCCAGAAGCCGCTGGACAACTTAATATGTATCTGAACTATTATGCAGCAGAAATTAACGATGAACACGACAACCCGCCAATCGGTATTATTTTGTGTACGGATAAGGACAGCGTAGCTGCTGAATATGCCCTTGGTGGATTGTCAAATAACATTTTTGCTTCTCGTTATGTATCTTATATTCCCAATAAGGAACAGTTGGTAGCACAAGTAGAAGCTGTTTTGAATGAATGGAATAAACCAGAATAAAGTAAGAAAAATGAGATATGGCAGTTATCAGGGAATATAAGCCAAATAGCACAGATCATAAAGGCGGGTACAGCAATTAACTGTATCCGCCTTGTTTGCTTAGTCTGTTAATATGTAAATTATTTAGCGTTAATATTAAGATGTCTTGGAAGACCGTCTACCATGATTGGTGAAAGCTCAGCCTGGATAAGTGGTCTGATGTAGTGGATGAGGTCGTCTGTTACGAAGTCATCATCTGTAATCCACTCAAGAGGAACTTTCTTCTCGATGTTAGCAATCTGGTGAACATCATTAGTCTCTGTGATGCACATATATGGATCATCAGAAACTCTCTTAAGAACAACAACCTTACCTGTCTCGCCTTCAAATGCAGCCTTAACAGCAGCACCACCAACGTTGTATGCTTCTGTGATATCTGTACGGCTTGTCATATGAGCTGCACAACGCTGAAGTGTTGAAAGTTCGATAGCACGAGTCTTGATGCCAAGTTCAGCACCAATCTTGTTAGCAAGGAATTTAGCTGAACCAGCAAGCTGCTTGTGGCCAAATGCATCTACGAATTCTACATGTTCTGAAAGCTCGAATACATATCTTCCGTCAGCAACCTTAATACCTTCCGAAACAGCAATAACCATTGAACGGCCCTTAGCTGCAATTTCTTTAACTCTTGCCATGAAATGGTCGATATCAAATACTTTCTCTGGAAGGTAGATAAGGTCTACACCTTCGCAGTCATCACTCTTTGCAAGAGCAGCAGCGGCTGTAAGCCATCCGGCGTTACGTCCCATAATCTCTACAATAGTAACTGTAGGATAATCATATACAAGACCATCTCTGATGATTTCCTTCATAGTAGCTGCAATAAACTTGGCAGCTGAACCAAATCCTGGTGTGTGGTCTGTAACAGCTAAGTCATTATCAATAGTCTTAGGTACGCCCATAAACTTAATGTCACTTCCAGTAACAATTGCGTAATCAGATAACTTCTTGATAGTATCCATTGAGTCGTTACCACCAATATAGAAGAAATACTTGATATCAAGATCGTTAAGAATCTTGAAAATCTTGTCAAATGTTTCTCTGTCTTCGCTTATCTCAGGAAGCTTGTATCTGCATGAACCAAGATAAGATGAAGGTGTTCTCTTTAATAAATCAATATCCATTGTTGAGTTAATCTTCTCTGAAAGGTCAACATACTGACCATCAAGAAGTCCCTTAATACCGTGGAGCATACCATAAACTTTCTTAGCTCCTCTGTCTATGGCTGTCTTATATACCCCAGCAAGACTTGAGTTGATAACAGAAGTAGGTCCTCCTGACTGTCCAACTATAACATTACCATCCATATTATATTCTCCTCCGAATCATATTTCTGCATAAAAATGCAAGTGATTATGTGCATAGTTTAGCACAATTTCTATAATCATACAACTTAAATGTTGAATATATTAATAATTATATTTATGCAAATGTACAGGCATTTATGATATAATCGTTTCCGGGTGTTTTTAATGCCGTATACACAAGTAGGCGTGTCTGTGTGGGCAGGCAGGAATGGAGAACTATATGTCGGTAAAGATTAATTCTTATAAAGGAAGAAGCATTAGACCAGTGTACAAGGCGAGAATTAAGAAGGATGAATATTCTAATGCGATAGACAGGATATGTAATAGATATAAGTTAGGACACATTAAGCAGAATGAGTCTGGCAGGGAATATAAGAACAGGATGAATAAGCTGTTTTCAGATGATGTAATACAGAGTATGAAGAAATATTCGCACCATGGACGGACCAGCCTTTTCGGGCACAGCATACATGTTTCTTATTATAATTATCTTGTGTGTAAGAAATTACATCTTGATGAGAGGGCAGGAGCTAAGGCAGGACTTTTACATGATTTGTTCCTGTATGACTGGCACAAGTATTCGCCAGAGAAGGGTGAGAGACTTCATGGTTTTGAGCATCCTACAAAGGCCCTTAAGAATGCAGGAAAGTATTTTGATATAACAGAAAAAGAGGGAGACATGATTGCAAAGCATATGTTTCCATTGACAGTTACACCACCTAAATATAAAGAAACATTTGTTATTGTACTTGTAGATAAATTCTGCAGCTTTAATGAGGTGCTGGATGATTTCATACACAGAAAGTTCTGTGGGGCAAAGGATACAAGAATTAAATGGTTTGGTGCAGGTAAGGGAGAGAAGCGATGAAATATTTAAGTGAAGAGCAGAATAAATGCTTTGTGGGAACGGGAGAACTTAATAAAGCTGGTGATAGTCTGGCTGTTTTTCTTGACAAATACGACCCTGATAAATATCAGAATCCATGCAACACTGTGGATACGCTTGTATTTACAAAGGAAGATTCACAGGTTAAGAGGATTCTTCTTATAAAAAGAGGCAATCATCCATGTATTGGATTGTGGGCGTGTCCGGGAGGCTTTGTTGAGTTTAAAGAGAATCTATATGATGCGGCTTTAAGAGAGCTTCAGGAGGAAACTGGTCTGCATGATATTGAAGCAGAACAGCTTAAATCATATGGCGATTATGACCGTGACCCAAGAACAAGGATTATTACAACAGCATTTGTTGCATTGATAGATGAAGGCAACCAGAAAGCACAGGCTGGTGATGACGCAAGAGAGGCCGGATGGTTTGATATATCAGATGAGCTGGTTAATAAGACGGAGGATAAGTCACTTGTTAAGGAAGAATGGCTGTGCAGGCTGTCCAATGCAGATAAGAATATTAATATCTGTGCAAGAGTGGGAGTTACCTATAGAAGAGGTATTCTTAAGAACCGCACATATAAGGTTGTTGACGGCGATGGGCTGGCAGCAGACCATGCGGCTATTATACTGGAAGGATATCATCATGTTAAGGAGGCACTTAACGCATGAGCGAGAAGATAAAGAAGAACGAGAAAGCTAAGAAGCAGACATGGAGGGCTGGCAATATGCTCTATCCTGTGCCGGCTGTTATGGTAAGCTGTGCAAGAAAAGGAGAGAAGCCTAATATTATCACGGTTGCATGGGCAGGAACTGTATGCTCTGATCCGGCGATGGTTTCGATATCTGTAAGAAAAGAACGCTACAGCCATGACATTATTAAGGAAACAGGAGAATTCGTTATTAATCTTACAACAAGAAAGCTTGCGAGAGCCACTGATTATTGTGGAGTAAAATCTGGCAGGGACGTTGACAAATTTGCAGATATGCATCTTACAGCAGCACCGTCAGTTAAGATTGAAGCTCCAGCAATTGCAGAAAGCCCTGTCAATATCGAATGTAAGGTTAAGCAGGTGTTAGAGCTTGGAAGCCACGATATGTTTATAGCAGAGGTTATGGCTGTAAATGTAGATGAAAGCCTGTTAGATGAGAAGGGAACACTGCATTTGTCAGATGCAGACCTTATTGCATATTCGCATGGAAGATATTATGGACTTGGTGATTTCATAGGTAAGTTCGGATATTCTGTGCAGAAGCCTTCTAAGTCAAAATCTTCCAGAAAGAAAAAATAGGGTTTACAAACCAAATATCATATGTTAGTATAAATGTTACGAAATTGTTACAAAGATATTACAAGAAGATGACTATATATTAACACAATATTTGGAGGACATTATGGAACGCTTGTCAAGATATGGCAGACGAATGAGAATAACACTCATTAAGACAATGACGGTTGCCTGTTTTGTATGTATTATTGCTATTCCATTTTTATCAAAGAATTTATTAAAGACGGAAGCTAATTATTACAGTATTACAATTAATGGAATCAAGGTTGGAGCAGCTAATACGGAAGAAGAAGTTATTGTTGCTCTGGCATCAGCAAGGCAGGAGCTGAGTGCACAGTATGAAGAAATCGTGTACATGGATCCTGATATAGAGATTGCCAAAGAGAATAAAACAGTTGCACAGAGAATGAGTGTGGACGAGCTGTCTGGTGCAATATACAGTTACATGTTTGATAATGTTATGGATGTTGATTTCCATATGAATTATACAGTAAGACTTGGTGATTTCGTTGTAACATTGGAATCGAAGGATGCAGTTGTTTCTTTATTTGAGAAGCTTATTGCCAAATATGATCCCAATAATGCTTTTACAGTATCACTTGATACGGTTGATGCAGCGACAGGTACTTATGGAATAAGTGTGAATGAAAAGGCTACGGAAACTACAGCAGCAGAGATTGTATCCTCAGCAATTAGTGGTACAGCGATTTCACAGGACGGAGAGACAGTGGTTAATGGAGATGGTCTTACTGGAATTGGATTTGATGTTGACGTAGTTGTTGTGGAAGTTCCTACGGATAATGCAACTGTAACATCAGTAAATGACGCTTATGAGAGCATTACTAAAGAACACGAAGAAAAGACAGTATATACAGTTGAAGCTGGTGATACATTATCGGTTATTGCACAGAATAATGGACTTACAATGTCACAGCTTCTTGAGCTTAATTCTAATCTTACAGAGGACAGTGTAATTGCACCGGGGGATTCAATTGTTGTTACAGTTCCTAAATCAGAGATATCTGTTCTTACAACTTATCAGATGACTTATGAAGAAGATTATGAAGCAGAGCCTGATTATGAGGATGACAACACTAATTACAGAGGAACTAATACAGTTATTTCTGAAGGAACCGTTGGTCACAGATCTGTTATAGCAGAAGTTACCTACACTAATGGTAACGAAACAGGCAGAACATATGTTAAGGAGACTATTATTAAAGAATCCGTTCCGAAGACTATTGCAGTCGGAACGCTAACACCTCCAACATATTTAAGACCAATATCAGGAGGAACCTTATCATCCGAATTTGGTTATAGATGGGGAAGTTTCCACAAGGGTGTTGACTGGTATGTTACGCAGGGTACAACAGTTACAGCCGCCGCTGCAGGAACGGTTACCAGAGCAGGATGGTATGGCGATTACGGATATTGTGTTGATATTACACATAGTAATGGCACTATGACAAGATATGGTCACTTAAGTTCAGTGAAAGTAAGCGTTGGTCAGAGTGTTTCTCAGGGACAGGCTATTGCAGCATCAGGTAATACAGGCTATAGTACAGGCCCACATCTTCATTTTGAAATATGGGTTGGAGGAACTGTAGTGAATCCGCTCAATTACGTTAATAAGAATTAATAAGTATTGAATAGGCTGCCCTGTTAAGGACAGCCTTTATTATGTAAATAAATGTATTTTAAATGCATATAATAAAATAAGGGTGAAATTGCCATATTTTTATAAATGTATTTTCAGGGAAAATCTTTACAAATCGAAGTTCTGTGATATACTTTATAAGATGTGACTATTATGTTTAGAGGTGCTATATGGAACAATATGTTGTCAAGGGTGGAGTGCCACTCAGAGGAAAAGTTTCCATTGGTGGTGCGAAGAATGCAGCTTTAGGTATTCTTGCAGCAGCAATTATGACAGATGATACTGTAACAATTGAAAATGTACCTAATGTTAGAGACACAAGAGTTTTACTTCAGGCTATAGAAGGAATTGGTGCTAAGGTTAAGTATGTTTATAACAATTCCGTTCAGATAAATGGTGGTTCAATCTGTGATACCAATGTAGAATATGATTATATAAGAAAAATAAGAGCATCTTACTATTTGTTAGGTGCTTTACTTGGTAAGTACAATGAGGCTCATGTTGCACTCCCAGGAGGATGCAATATCGGAAGCCGTCCAATTGACCAGCATATCAAGGGCTTTAAGGCACTTGGTGCGGATGTTGATATAGATTGTGGAGTTGTACATGCAAAGGCAGAGAAGCTTACAGGAGCTCATGTTTATTTTGATGTTGTAACAGTTGGTGCAACAATTAACCTTATGATGGCTTCATGTATGGCAGAGGGAGACACTATTCTGGAAAATGCGGCTAAGGAACCGCATATAGTTGATGTAGCGAATTTCCTTAATTCTATGGGTGCTAACATTAAAGGTGCAGGAACTGATGTAATCCGTATCAAAGGCGTTAAGAGACTTCACGGATGTACTTATTCTATTATTCCGGATCAGATTGAGGCCGGAACATTTATGATGGCAGCAGCAGCTACACATGGTGATGTTGTTATTCAGGATATTATTCCTAAGCATATGGAATCAATATCTGCAAAGTTAATTGAGATGGGATGCAGGATTGAGGAAGGTGATGACAGCTTAAGAGTTATAGCAGAGGGCTGTACACTTAGGAGTACTAATGTTAAGACTTTGCCATATCCTGGATTTCCAACGGATATGCAGCCACAGATTTCAGTTGTACTTGCACTTGCTGAAGGTTCAAGTATGGTAACTGAGAGCATATTTGAGAACAGATTCAAATATGTAGATGAGCTTGGAAGAATGGGTGCCAAGATTAAGGTTGAGGGTAACACAGCCTATATTGAAGGTGTTAAAAGTTTTTGTGGTGTGCAGCTTAATGCTCCGGATTTAAGAGCTGGTGCGGCACTTGTTATTGCTGCGCTCGCAGCAGATGGAATATCAGAGATTGATGATATTGAGTATATCCAGAGAGGTTATGAGGATTTTGAAGGAAAGATTACTAACCTTGGTGGAATTATTAAAAGAGTTGATTCAGAGAGAGAACTTCAGAAGTTCAGGCTCAAGATAGGTTAATTGCAGGCTGTAGCGGATATTCCGTTACAGCTGTTTTAATTTATATTTAATAAAATTAATACATTTGTAATGTTGCAAATATCCCTGTATATGGTAGTATTGAGAGGAAAAGGGGTTAATTATGAAGCTAAAGAATAAGTTGTATATTTCTTTCTGTATTATGGTTATACTTCCTGTGCTACTGAGTGGTCTTGCTCTGGGAGGTCTGTATTGTGTACAGAAGGAAAGCATTGAGAGAACATATAATGTAGATGATGGGGCAATTCTCGTTGGCGTATATTCACCTATAATACTTTTTGGAAAGATTACTGACAGCATATATAAGGATATGAAGACGGAGGTTGATACTTCGCCGGAGCAGTTTACTAATAAGGAATATCTTGATGAATTATCAGGAGAGCTGTCATATAAGATGTCCTGTCTTGTTGTAAGAAGGAATGGAATTATTATATATAATTCAACAGAAGCACCAGACAGCGAAATTGTAAAGATTCTTCCTGATTATTCTGCTGATGAAGAGAATGTTTCTGATGTTGGAACTTACAAGGGTGGAGAGTACCAGAGTCTTATAAAACAGCTTAATTTTAAGGATTCAGAAGATAATTTTTACAGCGTGTCAATTGTTACTTCATTGAAACAGATTCTTCCACAGGTTAAGACATTTATAATGCAGGTTATATTTGTTATAATTATGGTGTTAATTATTACAAGTCTTGGACTTACTCTGTGGATATATAGTTCTATTGTTAAGCCACTTAATAAGCTGAAGCTTGCAACTGATAATATTAAAGAAGGCAATATGGATTTCGAGATGCCAAAGGTATCTAATAATGAAATCGGAGATGTATGCCGGGATTTTGAGGAGATGAGAGTCGTACTTAAGCAGAGTGCGGAGGATAAGATTAAGTCTGATGCCGAGGAAAAGGAGCTTATTAGAAATATTTCACATGACTTAAAGACACCGCTTACGGCTATTAAAGGATATGTGGAAGGATTGCGTGACGGAATTGCCAACACGCCTGAAAAGCAGGCTAAGTATATCCAGACTATTGCTAACAAGGTTAATGATATGGACAAGCTGATTGATGAGCTTACTATATATTCAAGGCTTGATACTAATAGGGTTCCATATACATTTGTCAGATGTAATGTAAGTGACTATTTTGGAGACTGTTGTGAAGAGATAGGCACTGAGCTTGAGGCAAGCCAGATTGAACTGGAATATAATGACCATCTTACTGAGCCGGCATATATGAATGTTGATCCGGAGCAGCTAAAGAGGGTTGTTAATAATATTATAAGTAACTCGGTTAAGTATATGGCTGAGGGACGACAGGGAAAGATTAAGATTGACCTGTACGATGAAGGCGACTACATTCATGCAATATTCTCAGATAACGGTATTGGCATTGCAGCTAAAGATGTTGAGAGAATATTTGAGCGTTTCTATAGAACTGATGAATCAAGAAACAGCAAGCATGGTGGAAGTGGTATAGGCCTTGCAATTGTTAAGAAGATTGTTGAGGACCACAAAGGAAAGATATGGGCAGAGAGTGTAGAGGGCGAAGGCACGACCATGCATCTTAATCTGCTTAAAGCAAAGGATGAAGAGAATCCTGAGAATGCATAATGAAACTACACGAAAGGGGACTGGCTATGAGCAAGATATTAATTGTAGAAGATGAAGAGAGTATTGCAGATATTGAGAAGGATTACCTTGAACTTAACGGATATGAGGTTGAGGTATGTAATGATGGAACAAGTGGCCTTGCGGCTGCACTGCATGAGGATATTGATATGTGTATCCTTGATATTATGCTTCCCGGAACTGATGGTTTCGAGATATGCAAGCAGGTAAGAGAAGTTAAGGATATTCCTATTATCATGGTATCTGCCAAGAAGGAAGATATTGATAAGATAAGAGGACTTGGAGTTGGTGCGGATGATTACATGACCAAGCCATTCAGCCCTAGTGAGCTTGTTGCAAGAGTAAAGGCACATCTTGCAAGATATGACAGACTTGTAAGTAATTCTAAGAACAATAACAATATTATTGAAATCAGAGGAATCAAGATTGATAAGACAGCAAGAAGAGTATTTGTTAATGGTGAGGAGAAGCCTTTTACAACGAAGGAATTCGACCTTCTTACGTTCCTTGCAGAGAATCCTAACCATGTCTTCACTAAGGAAGAACTTTTCAAGGAAATCTGGGATATGGATTCAATCGGTGACATCGCAACTGTAACTGTCCACATCAAGAAAATCAGAGAGAAGATTGAGCTTGATACAAGCAAGCCTCAGTATATTGAGACTATATGGGGTGTGGGATACCGCTTTAAAATGTAAAAGATTAAACTTATAGACTATGTCATATTACATGCTGATTTTGAAAACATACTAATTGACCAATGATATGTAGATTAGTGGGTGTTTATTGCATGTAAACAAATTGAAGTTATGACAAAGACCTACGAAAAGATGTTGATAGATTCTTTTTGTAGGTCTTTTTTCTTGTTTCAAGTAGCTATTTCAGTGGTTTATGCGCTAATTAACCTACGAAATTATAATAAGAAAAGTGTTTCATGGGTTTTTAGCAAGGCGTGAGTGTTAGAATGACACGCAGGAAACCTACTAGGTATGCACAGAAAGCTTGTTGTGTAGGTTATTGGACGCAGGCTGTAAATGGTTGGACTTTATCAGCAAAATATTGGACGGTACGTCCACGAATTACGAATAAAAGTCCAAAAGTAAAAAATACAACGTGTCACCCAATCGAAAACTCAGGCGCAACACTGTAAGTTTTATTATCGACAGTAAGTGAAACAGCACACAGTGCAATCTGATTTCTTTTAAATGCCACTGCTTTAACGGCGTTATCCATGCCGCAATCAGCAGTGGCATATTTATAATCTCCAACAAGCGGGTTCCTGCGGCTTGCAAACTGTACTCTTATCTGGTGATGTCTGCCGGTAATCAGATGTATTCTTACATGTGTAATGTCTTTAACTTCATCATAAGATATCACTTCATATTCAAGCTTTGAAAGCTTTGCTTCTTTATCATTAGCAGCGGCGTCTGCCGGAACTATGGCTGATGTGTTCGTTCTTCCATCTTTCTTTAAATAATCAACAAAAGTTCCTTTTGGTTCGGATGGTTTTCCACATATTAAAGCTTCATATTGTTTATTAAATCCGCCCTCCTTCTGCATTAGTGTGGAATACTTTGCTGCTGCAGACTTATTCTTTGCAATAAGCACAAGTCCTGAAACCGGTCTGTCAAGGCGGTTGATTATTGCTGCATATGCAGACTTTCCCTGTGAAGCGTTGTAAGTCATAACTTCGCTTACAAGGTCCAAATCAAATCCTTTCGCACCCTGGGATAGCTGTCCGGCTGGTTTATTCACTATAATAATGTCTTTAGTTTCGTGTATTATATTAAGCATGGTTGTGTCCTTTTAATGTTTTTATTAAGAATACATGCGTTTTAATAATTAATCAACAACATTCGGCGAATAAATGTCCTAGCCATGCACACACTAATTAAACGATAAGTATTAGCAGGTGCGAGGTGGCATATGGGTGAAAATGTGTGGGATTTCAGGAAGCGGCTGACGCTTCTTTTGGCGAGTGCCGTTATTATTGCGGTGGTTTTCTTTATATTTAAAGTACTATTCTATTATGTGTGGCCTTTCTTGCTTGCATTTTGTTTTGCGGTGCTGCTTCAGAAGCCGATAGTGGGGCTGGCGAAACTTTTAAGGGAGAAAAAGATGCTTGCTGCGAGTATAGTTGTAACAATGGTAACGCTTATTATTCTTTCAGTGCTGTTGTATGTCGGTTATATGGCGTTTCGCGAACTTAAAGATTTCATAGCCAATTTTGATGAGAATATTAACAGCCTTGATGGGCAGTTTAAGCTTGTATGCTGTCGTATTGATGGCTGGATTAAGTTAAAAGAAGGCTGCAGTTACGCATTTTTTGAAAAATGTAAAGGGATAATTATAGATGGAGACGGACAGCAGATGTTCTTTACAATTATGAGAAAACATTCTGTTCCGGTTATAACATGGTGCGTTATGGCGGTTGCCGGACTTGTGGTGTGCTTTATTGGAACGATATATGCGGCGGCTGGAATTGAGAAGTACAGAAGCTGGCGGGAGAACACTATATTTAAGGACGAAGTCGGGGCGGTGCATGTGGGACTTCGCAATTTGATAAATGTATATTTCAGGGTGCAGCTTATTATAATGTCGATAAATATTGTGGTGTGTTCAACAGCATTTTTAATGATAGGCAATCCATATGCGATTCTTCTTGGTGTGCTGACTGGGATTATTGACGCACTTCCGATATTTGGTACGGGAACGGTACTGATACCGTGGGCTGTGGGAAGCCTGCTTTTCGGACATGTGAAAAATGCGGTGATTCTTGTGGTGTTGTATATTGTCACATATTTTGTGAGGGAGATTATGGAGTCAAAATGTATGGGTGACAGAATGGGAATTGCGCCATTTACAATGCTTGCGGTTATATATATCGGGATACTTGTGTATGGGGTTGTCGGATTTATTCTTGGACCAATATCATATTGTATAATAAAAGCACTTGTTCTTTACTTGAAAAGCATTTTAGAACATGATAAACTCTAGTGGTGCCGTCAATGGCAGGCGGACAATGCGAAGCAGCATTCGCATCAGGCTCCGTATGAAACGGGGCTGTAATGTCATAGAAAGAGGTTTATTATGGCAGAAGATAAGAAATTAGTAGAAGCGATTACATCCATGAAAGAGGATTTCGCTCAGTGGTACACAGATGTGTGTAAGAAGGCAGAGCTTATGTCTTACTCAAGCGTCAAGGGATGCATGATTTTTAAGCCGGCTGGATATGCAATCTGGGAGAATATTAAGAATGAGATGGACAGAAGATTCAAGGAAACAGGTGTTGAGAATGTTTATCTTCCAATGTTCATTCCAGAGAGCCTTCTTGAGGTTGAGAAGGATCATGTAGAAGGATTTGCACCAGAAGTTGCATGGGTAACTTATGGCGGACTTAATCCACTTCAGGAAAGAATGTGTGTAAGACCTACATCAGAGACACTTTTCTGTGATTTCTATAAAGATGAGATACAGTCATACAGAGATTTACCAAAGGTATATAACCAGTGGTGTTCAGTTGTAAGATGGGAAAAGGAGACAAGACCATTCCTTCGTTCAAGAGAGTTCTTATGGCAGGAAGGCCATACAGCACATGCTACAGCAGAAGAGGCTGAGGCACGTACACAGCAGATGCTTAACCTTTACGCTGACTTCTGTGAGGAAGTTCTTGCAATTCCTGTAATTAAGGGACGTAAGACTGATAAGGAGAAGTTTGCAGGAGCAGAGGCTACTTATACTATCGAGGCGCTTATGCATGATGGCAAGGCTCTCCAGTCAGGTACAAGCCATAACTTTGGTGATGGATTTGCCAAAGCATTTGGTATCCAGTACACAGACAAGGATAATAAGTTAAAATATGTTCACCAGACTTCATGGGGAACAACAACAAGACTTATTGGTGCTGTTATTATGACTCACGGTGATGATTCAGGACTTGTGCTTCCACCTAAGGTTGCACCTGTTCAGGTTGATGTTATTCCTATTATGCAGAAGAAGGCAGGCGTTCTTGACAAGGCTTATGAAGTTGGACAGGCTCTTAAGGCAGCAGGGCTTCGTGTTAAGGTTGATGATTCAGATAAGAATCCTGGCTGGAAGTTCTCTGAGCAGGAGATGCGTGGTATCCCTGTAAGAGTTGAGATGGGACCAAGAGATATCGAGGCTAATCAGGCTGTTATTGTTCGTCGTGATACAAGAGAGAAGATTACTGTATCTATCGATGAGCTTGCAGACAGAATTCCAGAAATTCTTGATACTATCCAGAAGGATATGCTTGAGAGAGCAAGAGCTCACAGAGAAGCTCATACATATACAGCTCTTAATTATGATGAATTCAAGGATACAGCAGCTAATAAGGCTGGATTCATCAAGGCTATGTGGTGTGGAGACCAGGCTTGTGAGGACAAGATTAAGGAAGATACTACATGTACATCAAGATGTATGCCATTTGCACAGGAGAAGTTAAGTGATGTGTGCGTATGCTGTGGTAAGCCTGCTAAGGCTATGGTTTACTGGGGTAAGGCATATTAATCATAATTATTTATAGGGTTTTTGAGAATGGAGTCCCTTTCGGCAGTATTGCCGGAGGGGGCTTTTTTATAATCTGGAGGGGATTTTACATTTATACATATTCTTGATAAAATATATATTGATATATAATTAAAAATATGATAACAATATATTAAAAGAAATGTTTCTTATATCTGACGCAATTGACATGATTTTATCTAATCAGGCAGTTGCTTATCAAAGCTGGATAGTCATTCAGCAATAACCCATTAACACATAATTGAATAATGCAGGCTTGTTTTAGATATCTGTAGATGCTAATATATTTATATAGACAATATTAGTATATGTGCGTGGATATCTGCCTGCAAAAGAGACGGGGAGGATGTCTATGGCAGAGAAGAAAGACAATGTAACATCTAAATTTAAGGACAATGTATTCTGTATGCTGTACAGGGATAAGAAGAATCTTTTAGAACTGTATAATGCACTTAACAATTCAGCTTACACGAATGTGGATGATTTGCAGGTGACTACATTAAACGGCGGTTCATATATGAAGTATAAGAATGATGCTTCATTTTTACTATGTATGAGCCTGTATATGTTTGAGCAGCAGTCGAGTAAGAATCATAATATGCCGTTAAGATTTTTGCACTATGTGTCTGATGTATTCAGGGAGCTGTTCAGTAATTCCATGCTTCACAGGAGAAGTATGATTAAGATTCCTGTTCCGCATTTTGTGACATTCTACAATGGTCTGGAAAAATGGGTTGAAGATGAGGATGAAATCAGGCTGTCAGATATGTACGAGATTCCGACAGACAATCCGGAGCTGGAGCTTAAGGTGCGTGTTATCAACATTAACGAAGATGTACATATCCTTAATAAGTGCAAAACGCTGCGTGATTACATGACATTTGTTAATAAGGTGAGGTTCAAGATGGGTGTTGAAGGTGACAATGTCAGAATTGCAGTAACAGAGGCAATGAACGAATGCATAGATGAGGATATACTTGTCGATTTCTTCGAACAGCACAGGGAGGAGGTCGTCGAAGTGAGTATATATGATTATGATGAGGAAGAAGTCAGAAGAGTGTTGGCTGAGGAGTATGCGCAGGAAGTTGCACAGGGAATGGCGCAGGAAATAGTAGAGAAAGCTGCTAAGGAGGCTTCTGAAAAAGCATTTGCGGAGGGCGAACAATCTATGATGATTAATCAGATTATAAAAAAGGTAAAGAAATCAAAAACTCTGGAGACAATAGCCTCAGAACTTGAGGAAGAAGTGGCAGATATCAAGCCGATATATGATGTAGTGATTGCGGCTGCACCTGATTACAACATTGATATAATTAAAAATAAACTCGCAATTAATTAAAAGAATCCCTCACCAAAGCCGATGTAATTGATATGTATCCAGAATAGAAGGCAGCCGGTGAGGGTTATTTTATGATTATATTATTTGATATGTTCAATCATTGCAATAAGAGTAGCTTTATCATTGAGCTTAGGGTTCTCTATAACGATATCAAGCAGGGATTTCAGTGTTTCACCGATTTCGTGTCCCTGAAGGCCATATTCAATAAGGTCATTGCCTGATATGTCGAGGTCTTTTATTGTAAAGCAGTCACCGCGTGCAAGAATATCTGTTCCAAGACGCTTTAATGTGAGAAGATGCTTTACCTTCGCCGGATTACTTATTCCTGTGATGTCTTCAGATGCCTGGATTACAGCCATCATAAGCTCATGCCACAGAGGCAGGAAATCTCTGCCATACTTATTAAGGGCAGTACGAACAGCCGGTTCAGTTTCTTCTATATCCATCTTTGATAATTCAACAAGCTTTGATACTGTGTTAACTGTCTTGTTATCCAGCTTAAGTGCACGGAGAGTCTTAGCTGCTTCATCAGGTGTAGAAGTTATGAAAAGTGCAGCGTAGCGTAAGTATATATTATCAGGTGTGTGTTGTAATGTTGCAAGTATTTTGCGCTTGTAGCGGCTCTTTAGAGCATTGTCAATTACCGGGAGTATTGGGGCAAAAAGTCCTGCTTCTGAATATTGCGCAACATAATCGGGATGTGCAGACATAAGCGTTTTGCCAAGCTCTACATGCACACGCTCCATGCTTATTTTGCTGATTGAAGGGGAAAGCTTTTTAATTGCATTCCATGTTGCTTCATCAATGGTAAAGCCAAGCTGTGCAGAAAATCTTATGGCACGCATCATTCGCAGAGCGTCCTCTGTAAATCTTAATTCTGGTTCACCAACGCAGCGTATTATTTTTGTATCCAAATCATCAAGACCCTTAAATTCATCAACAAATCCATCAGTGTCGTTGTATGCCATGGCATTTATCGTAAAATCACGGCGGCACAGGTCATCAACAAGCCTGTCTGAAAATTCTACAGACTTCGGGTGTCTGCCATCCTCGTATTCGCCATCAATTCTGTAGGTTGTAACTTCGTATCCGGTTTTATCTATCATTATAGTGACGGTTCCGTGGGCGATTCCAGTATCAACAGTTCTTTTAAAGAAAGTTTTTATCTGTGATGGAACAGCAGAAGTGGTTATATCCCAGTCATCTGGGTTTCGTCCAAGGATACTGTCTCTTATGCATCCGCCAACGGCATATGCTTTGAAGCCGTGTTCTTCAATTGTATGTATAATGTTCCTGACAGCTTCCGGCATGTCAATATGAAAGTTTTCAGGCATGATTTCCCCCTATAATAATATTTATTATAAATGTGAAAAAAGCTCACATCTATCTATTATAAGAAAAAATTACATTTTCATCAAGATTATGATTTTCTTAATTCGTCGTATCATTAAATCCAAGGAATATAGCAGCCATAAATGTCATAAGATAAGGCAGACGCAGGCGTATGAGCAAAGGGCGTCTGTATTAAGTGCGGAAATGGGGGATTATATGAACGATAAATCATTGGAATGTATTAGATTTTATGATATTCAGGTTAATAAAATGGTAAAAGGTCGTGGAGGAGTAATTCTTTTTACAGACAGAGGATGCAGACTTTTTCTCGAGTGTTCAAGAAATGATGGGTTTTATCTGAGAGATGAGGCAGTGACAAAAGCAGTTAGTGATGCAGGCTTTGAAAATGTGGATACATATGTGAGAAATCAGGATGGAGAGCTTTTTACTGTTGGAGATGATGGGCACAGATATGTAATGAAGAACTGGTTTGGAGGCAGGGAATGTGATGTCAAGTCTGTGAATGACGTGATGGAGGCGGTAAGGACTCTGGCAAGACTTCATATTTGTCTAAATGTTGTTTCGTCTAATGGTGTAAGATATTTAAGGAATAATGTAAATACAAATATTACAAAGCAATGGGAATGTATGGCGCTTGCAGAGACCGCAGATGAGCAGCCCGAGTCAGAATTAAAGGCCAGTGAAAGCATCGTACATAATGCTGTACATTTTGACAGGGGAGCAGGGTTACGCACTAATATGGAAAGACATACAAAAGAAATTAAAAAGGCAGCTAATTATATGCGTGGCAAGAAAAAGAAAAATGAATTTGAACAGATTGCGCTTGGTGCGGTTGATACATTTTTCAGGGAAGCGGATGAAGCGAGCAGGAATATTAATTCAAAACGTTTTGATGAGCGCTTTGACAGGATGGAACAGACTAATGAGCTTGTGCATGGAAGCTATAATTATCATAATGTGTTTCTTGATGTTGGTAATGGCGGCAATGCAGTGACTAATTTTGAAAAATGTCATAATGACTGTCAGGTTGCAGATCTTTACCAGTTTTTAAGAAAGGTTATGGAAAAGCATGACTGGAATATTAATGTGGCATACAGACTGGTTGATGAATATGACAGATTAAAGCCGCTTGAAGATGATGATATTGACATGCTTGTGACATTATTGAGCTTTCCAGAAAAATTCTGGAAGATCATAAATCAGTACTATAACGCAGGAAAGGCGTGGGTTCCTGCTAAGAATATAGATAAATTAAAGATTGTTATTGAACAGAATATGCGCAGAAGAGAATTAATTGATAAAATGTGTGGTATGTGATAAAATCTGATGATACAAGGGTAAAAGTATTTGCGAGGAATGCTTATGAAAAGAATAATTGCAGTGTGTATGCTTATGGTGTTAATTGTAAGTCAGACAGCATGCACATTTTCCAGAAATAATGACAGGGCGGTGATACCAGGAAGCAGTATTACCCCCGCACCAGGTGCCGCAAAGGAGATTAAGGGTGATGGAGAGAATCCTACACTTACAGGAGTTCTTACATTGAGAGATGCTGACACGGGTAGAATGCGGTTTGTAGATATAAAGACAGGAACAGAATATGAAGTCCCTTATACAGGCAGTACAGATATTCAGGATGCTTACGGAAAGATAAAAGCAGCTTCTACCATGGATATGGGTGGAATATATGATGTATATGTGGATAAGAAGGGCAAGGCGGTGAAGATACACGGAAACAGTGATGCCTGGGTAAGATATGATGTTTCAGGAATAACCGTAGATGAGAATTCAAGGAAGTTAAGCATTGGGGCTTCCAATATGATATATGAAAGTTACACAGTTGTGCTTTCAGGAGAAGAACGTATAAGTATTGCACAGCTCGTTGACCAGGATAAGCTGGTTATCAGGGGCGTTGGAGAGAAAGTATATTCGGTGAATGTAACTGCAGGACACGGATATCTTAAACTTACAGGTGTAGATGCACTTGTTGGTGGTTATGTAAGCATAGGTAATAAACAATTACTGGGTGTTACAAAGGATATGCTGGTGACTGCACCTGTTGGAACACATACGGTTAATGTACGTAATGGCAACCTGTCAGCAAGTAAGACAGTGACTATAGCTAAAGATGAGACTACATCAGTTGATTTTTCTGAAGTACAAAGTGATCCGGTTAAGATGGGGGCTGTTAATTTTTCAGTTACTCCGAAGGGCGCGGTTATGAGCATTGATGGTGTTGAGGTTGATTATTCTACTCCAGTGTCACTTTCTTATGGAACTCACAGAGTTAAGTTGGTAGCCAATCACTATCAGGAGTATTCTGAGATTATAAATGTTAATTCAGCCTATGTTACGAAGATTATCGATATGACTTCATCCGGTACATCAACAAGTACAGCGGCTGATAATACAAGTGGATATAAGGTATCAATAACAGCACCTAAGGGAGCGGTACTTTATGTTAATAGTGAATACATAGGAACTGTTCCGTGTTCATTTGATAAATCATCTGGAAAGAAGACGATTACACTTTCGCAGAATGGATATAATACAGTTAGTTATACAATATCAATTGCTAATACAGCAGGAGACCTGACATATGCATTTCCAGAAATGATAAGTGGAGGTACCCAGGAGACTACAACACAGGTACAGGTTCCAACAGTCACTCCTGCAACAACAAAGTCATCTACAAAGCAGAGTACGAAAAGGAGATAAGAGTTATGAATATTTTATTTTCACCACCAGATATAACCGAGGAAGAGATTCAGGCAGTTTCTGAGGCTTTAAGGTCAGGATGGATTACAACAGGTCCAAGAACTAAAGAGTTTGAAAGAAATATTGCTCAGTTTACAGGCTGTAACAGGGCGGCATGTCTCAATTCAGCTACAGCATGTTTAGAGACAGCACTCCGTCTGTTAGGAATCGGTGAGGGCGATGAGGTTATTGTTCCTGCATACACTTATACAGCATCTGCAAGTGTCGTTGCGCATGTTAATGCAAAGCTTGTTCTTATTGATGTTGAAAAGGACACATATCACCTTGATTATGACGCGCTTGAAGCTGCAATTAATGAGAGTACCAAGGCTGTAATACCTGTAGATATAGGTGGTGTTATGGTTGACTATGACAGGATAAGAAAGATTGTCGAGAGTAAAAAGAATATATTTAAGGCTTCAACACCCCTTCAGGAGGCACTTGGCAGAGTTGCAATTGTTGCTGATTCTGCACATGGTTTCGGAGCAAGTGAGGGTGGTGTTATGAGTGGAATGAAGGCTGACTTTACAAGCTTTTCATTTCATGCAGTCAAGAACCTTACAACAGCAGAAGGCGGAGCTCTTACATGGAGAAGTATTCCGGGAGTTGATGATGAGGATATATATAAGCAGATAATGCTTTACTCACTTCACGGACAGTCTAAGGATGCGCTTGCAAAGACTAAGCTTGGTGCATGGGAATATGATATCAAAGGAACTTATTACAAATGTAACATGACTGATATTATGGCTTCTATTGGGCTTGTACAGCTTAAGAGATATCCGGGACTTCTTAAGAGAAGAAGAGATATAATTGAGAGATATACACAAGGGATTGCAGCCGATGATGTGGATATTATGAAGCATTTTACAGATGAATATACTTCAAGTGGTCATCTGTATCTTGTAAGGCTTCTTGGAAAGGATGTTAAGGAGCGTAATGAACTGATTACAAGACTTGCTGAGGCAGGTGTTGCAACTAATGTACATTTTAAGCCGCTTCCAATGCATACGGCATATAAGAACATGGGATTTGATATTAAGGATTTTCCACATTCATATAATATGTATCGTAATGAGATTACACTGCCGCTTCATACATGTCTTACTGATGAACAGGTAGAATATGTAATAGAGCAGTTTAACAGAATGAAATAATCGGACATTAGTTATACAACAACAAAAAGGGGATTGATTACGATGGAGTTAAGACCATGGCAGCTTCTTCCTGATGAAATGAGAACTAAGGAAGTAAGAAAATACTATAATATACTTATGAAACACAGAATGTGGTTAGAGATGAAAAGAGTGCTTGATGTTATTGTTGCTGGTATTATGCTGGCAGTTTTAATTATTCCAATGGGAATAATTGCACTTGCAATCAGACTTGATTCACCGGGACCTGTTTTTTTCAGGCAGGCGAGAGTAACACAGTATGGAAGAATTTTTCGTATATACAAGTTCAGGACTATGGTTGACAATGCAAGTAAGCTAGGGGCAGCAGTGACTGTAGATAATGATTCAAGAATTACTAAGGTTGGTGCATTTTTACGAAAGTACAGAATGGACGAGTTTCCTCAGCTTTTTAATATACTTGCAGGGGATATGACTCTTGTCGGAACAAGACCGGAAGTTCCTAAGTATGTTAAGAAGTATACTAAGGAGATGTATGCGACACTTCTTTTGCCGGCAGGACTTACATCAAGGACAAGTATTGCTTATAAGGATGAGGACAAGCTTCTTGGTGAGGCTGTTGATGAAAAAAGTACAGATAATATATATCTGAATGAAGTATTACCGGCAAAAATGCGTTATAACCTTGAAAGTATGAAACATTTTGGCGTGAAGACTGATGCGGCTGTATTGTGGGATACATTTACATCAGTAGTTGGAAGTGAAAGAATGACTGTTAAGAAGTAGGTAGAGTATGTTTATTACAATTGCCGTTATTGCATATAATGAGGAGAATACGATAAAGAATATTCTTGATGACATAAGCAGGCAGGATTATGATCATAATCTTATGGAAGTTGTGCTTGTTGATTCTGCATCAACTGATGGAACGAAGGCGGTTATGCAGAAGTTTGCTGATGAGAATAAGATGGGAGCAAGACAGATAGTTGTGCTTGATAATCCTAAGAAGACACTTCCGTGTGGATGGAATGTGCTGCTCGATAATTATACAGGGGAAGCTGTTATAAGAGTTGATGCGCATGCACATATCCCGGTGGATTTTGTCAGCAAGAATGTTAAAGTTTTAGAAGAAGGCGAGATGGTTGTCGGTGGTGTCCGACCTAATATAGTTGATGAAGAGACACCATGGAAGGATACACTTCTTCTTGCCGAGAGTTCTATGTTTGGTTCAAGCATAGCACCTTACCGTAATGGCGGGAATGGAACGGAAGAAAAGATATATATGAAATCGCTGTTCCATGCTGCATATAGAAGGGAAGTTTTTGAAGAAATCGGACATTATAATGAGTCTCTTGCAAGAACTGAGGATAATGAAATTCATTACCGTATGAGAAAAGCAGGGTTTAAATTAAGATTCTGTCCGGATATAATATCATACCAGCATACAAGAAGTTCACTTCCTAAGATGCTTAAGCAGAAATATGGCAATGGATACTGGATTGGAAAGACAAGCAAGGTATGTCCAGGATGCCTTTCTATATATCATTTTGTTCCGTGGGCTTTTGTCATGGCTATTATTGTTACAACAGTTGCAAGTGTGTCATGTAAGCTGCTTGCTGTGAAGTCGTTTTTTTCTCGTATTGTATACGGACTTACAGGACTTATGTGGGGATCATACTGGCTGTTGGCGGTGGTTATGTCGGTAGTTGCAGTAATAGGAGCTAAGAAGGAACGCAATAAAACATGTTTTGCACTGCCATTTTTATTTTTCCTGTTGCATATTTCTTATGGAATTGGTACAGTATGTGGGTTAGCTGCTAAAAAGCCTGCTAAAGAAACGAGGAACAGATGATGGGTGAGACTAAAAAGGATAGAATACAGCTTCTGGTAAGAAGATTTTTCTTGTTTTTAACAGATACATTTTTACTGAATGCATGCGTATATCTGTCGCTTATTATGAGATTTGATGTAGGTATTGTATCTATAGAACCTCAGTATATTAGTAATTATGTAGAGAACATGCTTCCGTACACGATAATGTCTCTGCTTATATTCTGGCTGTTCAGACTTTATCACAGTCTGTGGCAGTATGCGAGTATAGCTGAGGTGTACAGAATTGCTGAAGCGTGTATTATTGTAGAAGTAGTGCATTTCTTAAGTAATAAGATTGCGGGTAATATGCTTCCTAGAAGCTGTTATTTTAATGCGGCAATATACCTTATTATTGCAATATGTGCAAGTCGTTTTATGTACAGAATGATAAGAACTGTTCTTAACAAATACCGAAATATTAAGACTTCCAACAATGTAATGATTATTGGTGCCGGAGAGGCAACTAATGTCATTATGAGAGAAATACAGAATTCGAGCTATCTTGCCAACTCTAATATTGCATGTATTATTGATGATGACCGCCGCAAGGTTGGTAAATACATACGAGGCGTCAAGGTTATAGGAACAAGGGACAAGATTAAGGAAGCAGCAAAGCTTTATGATATTGATGAGATTATATTTGCAATTCCGTCAGCATCTAATGAAGTTAAAAGGGATATATTAAACATTTGTAAAGAGACTGATTGTACTCTTAAGATTCTGCCAGGTGTATATCAGATGGTAGATGGAGAGATTAATGTTAACTCTATCCGTAATGTTGATGTGCTTGACCTTCTTGGAAGAGACCCGATTGAAGTAGATATTGAATCTATCATGGGTTATGTTAAGGATAAGGTCATTATGGTAACAGGTGGTGGCGGTTCTATTGGTTCAGAGCTGTGCCGCCAGCTTGTAAGTCACAAGCCTAAGCAGCTCATTATATTTGATATATATGAGAATAATGCCTATGATATTCAGCAGGAATTAAAGATTAATTATCCTGATGCCAATGTTGTTACTCTTATTGGTTCGATAAGAAATGTTTCAAGACTTGAAAGCGTATTTGCACAGTATAAGCCAGATATTGTATATCATGCAGCAGCACATAAGCATGTACCGCTTATGGAAGTCAGTCCTGATGAGGCTGTTAAGAATAATGTTGTCGGTACATGGAATGTTGCAAGGATGGCTGATAAGTATGGGGTTAAGAAGTTTGTTATGATAAGTACAGATAAGGCTGTTAATCCAACTAATGTAATGGGAGCAACAAAGCGTATCTGTGAGATGATTGTTCAGACGTATAACGAGATATCCAAGACAGATTTCGTTGCTGTAAGATTCGGTAATGTACTTGGAAGTAACGGTTCAGTCATTCCTCTTTTTAAGAGACAGATTGAGGCTGGTGGACCGGTTACGGTTACAGATCCTAATATTATAAGATATTTCATGACTATACCCGAGGCGGTTTCACTTGTTCTTCAGGCAGGTGCATATGCCAAAGGTGGAGAGATATTCATTCTTGATATGGGTGAGCCTGTTAAGATTGATGACCTCGCAAAGAACCTTATCAGACTGTCAGGTTACACACTTGGCGTCAACATGGAAATTAAATACACAGGACTCCGTCCTGGCGAAAAGCTCTACGAAGAGCTTCTTATGAAAGAAGAAGGTCTTCAGGAGACAGATAACAAGCTTATCCACATTGGAAAACCAATTGAGTTTGATAAAGAGAATTTCTTTGATAACCTTGAGAAGCTTAAGGAAGAAGCTTATTCAGAAACTGGTAATATAAGAGAATCACTGAAGAAGGTGGTTGATACTTATCATCCGAATGAACATTAATAGAGAAGACCTACTAATTATGTTGTTTTCAAGAGTTGAGTAGGCATATTTCTGGTGAGATTTGAATTAGATATTGGAGAAGACCTACTAACATGCTTTTTATAAGGATGTTGGTAGGTCTTTTTTATAGAAAATTGTTGGAATTTATTAGCTGGGAGATGAGATGGTGGGAAAAAGACTTACTATATAGCATATATTACTAAGATTAGTGTGCTTTTCAAGTTGCTAGTTGATTTTTGGGGGAGCGAAAAACATCTACTCAATTAACAACTTTGGTTAATTGAGTAGGTGTTGTGTGAAAGAATTGCACCATTAAAGCTTCATTGACTATAAAAGATATTCATTAATATTAATATCAACGGTATTGGAATTGAGAGAAATAGAAGAAGATTCGAAGGTGACAATAAAGTTCCTGCCTAATACATAACCGGATTTAGCGTAATCGTTAATCTTCTTTAATGTTTTGTTCATATATTCAGAATCTCCCATAATGCCGAAGTGTTCCCATATGAATTCCTGACGGGTATTAATATTGAGGCAGGTAAAATCAGGATGGACGGTTACCCCGGTAGAAAGCACAAGCGGATATTCATACTTATATGGAATATTGTGCTGTTTTAGTTTGTTGGCGATTATTAATTCGGATTTAGAACGCACCTGTTCTCCGTTATCAGAGTAGAAGTCAGGAGTATCATCAGGAATGTCAAGAGAATTATATTGAACATTATTCCAGAGATTCAATGTATCTTCGGCAGGTGTATAGACTGGTGTAATAAGTTCCTGTCTTATCTCATTAAGAGAATTGTATAAATGCTCAATCTGTTCAGGAGAATAGTTCTTAAGAAAAGTTTCAATAGCATGAAGTTCATGTTGGATTTCATGCTTGACTTTCAGATCATATTCCTTCTGAGCCAGACTCTTCGCAAGATTAAGATTAGATTTCTTTTTTATGTATGTTCCTGTTCTGTCAGTAGAATCTGTTCTGTGATAATATTGATGGGCGTTGCCACGCTTAGCAATGCGGAGTGTTCCGTCAGGGGCATTACTTAGTCTTGAATTGATAGTGTTGAGAAGCAAAATAAGTTCGGATTGACGATTGGAAACAGCACTGATAGTTAAATCAGGTGATAAAAGCATTGCATTTAATATTCTGTTATTTGCTATATGGTTCATATATCAACCTCCTTATGTAATTATATTAATACTATACAATATAACTATGATAAACACAATATCAAAAATATATATAAATGGTGAAATGATAAGAAAAAATTTTGCTAGGATAGGGGATGCCTACGAAACAAGGTAAAGTCTGACGAATAGTGGGTGAAATAAAACAGGAAGAAAGTTGTTGGAAGAGAGAAAGCCTACGAAATTATGCCAAGCTGTGTTATCAGTAGGTTTTTCGACAGCAGATTCTTAACCAGGACAGGAAAATAAAGAAGAAAAGACCTACAAAAAAGTAAAAAATATGTAGATTAGTAGGTGAATGCTATGTGAAGAGTCAGAAAAAGAGATGAAAAAGCGCACTAATTAAATAAAAAAGAGGAGATTAGTAGGTCTTTCGGCATAGTAGTGCGAAAAACCGGCTAATCTCCCCTGAAAACCGGATAAAAGTATTCATAACCGGGTAAAAATATCCAGAATCAGATAAATACCTTGAAAGTAAGACAAATACACTAAAAGCAAGATAAAATCTAGAAATATAATATCTCGAAATTAGTCAAACTTAAATGTGTTCTCAAGTGTATCCCAAAGCTGGTCCTTATCACTTAAGTTAAGCTTTGTTCCATCGCTTAAAGCATAGCCTTCACCTGAAGCTGAGCCGTTGTAAGTACCTGTAAGCTCTGGCCATTCAATACCGATTGCCGGGTCATTCCATGCGAGACCACCCTCGTCGTTAGGATGATAGAAGTCATCGCACTTGTAGCAGAATTCTGCTGTATCAGTAAGAACGAGGAATCCATGTGCAAATCCTTTAGGGATAAGGAACTGCTTCTTATTCTCTTCTGTGAGAAGGATTCCGTACCACTTTCCATAAGTTTCAGAGTCTGTACGAAGGTCAACAGCTACATCAAAAACGGCTCCCTTGATAGCTCTTACAAGCTTTGTCTGTGGGAAATGCTTCTGGAAGTGAAGACCACGAAGAACACCCTTAGTACTCATAGACTGGTTGTCCTGAACAAAGTTAATATTGATACCAGCTTCTTCCATATCACGCTGGCTGTATGTTTCCATAAAATATCCACGGTTATCGCCGTGAACAGCAGGAGTGATGACACAAAGTCCTTCGATACCTGCGACATTCTTTTCAATTGTAATCTGTCCCATGATAAAATCTCCTTTGAAATATTAAATCTCACCGATTTCCTTTAAGAATCTGTGAAGAGCATCCTGCCATGTTGGAAGCGGAGCGAATCCGTTAGCAGTAAGTTTGCTCTTATCTAAACGGCTGTTAAAAGGTCTTGCAGCTTTAGAAATGCCGTATTCAGCAGTAGTTACAGGTGTAACCTTAGTAGAAAGACCTGCCTGTGCATAGATTTCCTTAGTAAAGTCATACCATGAAATGTATCCACCTTCATTAGTTGCATGGTAATAACCGTATTTGTCAGTTTCAACCATATCAACAAGAAGTCTTGCAAGATCTAATGTGTAAGTTGGTGTACCAATCTGGTCGTTGACAACACGAACCTCGTCATGAGTCTTTCCAACATTAAGCATAGTCTTAATAAAGTTCTTTCCATTAACACCAAATACCCATGCAATACGCACGATAAAGTATTTGTCAAGAGTGTTAGAAACAGCAAGTTCTCCGGCAAGCTTAGTCTCTCCATATACATTAAGAGGCTTGTAGTCCTTGCAGTCTGGTTCCCAAGGTGTTTCACCCTGACCATCAAATACATAATCAGTACTGATGTATACCATCTTGCAGTCAAGCTGTTTGCAGACATTGGCAATATTCTGAGTACCATCTGCATTGATAGCCTTAACCTTGGCTTTCTTATCATCATCTTCAGCAGCGTCAACGGCTGTCCATGCTGCGCAGTGAATTACAACATCAGGTGAAACCTTAGTGATAACTTCAGAAACCTGGGCAGCATCAGTTATATCCATAGGTACATATTCGGCTGTTGTGACAGCGCTTCCATCAGCAACTCCTGAATATTCAGGTGCGATGTCGCTGCCAACGCCTGTATGACCTCTGCCTATCAGTTCATTCATAACGTCGTGGCCAAGCTGACCGCCAACGCCGGTAACTAATATCTTCATGTCAAATCTCCTTACAGAATAAATGTGTTAATTAGCGGTTGCTATACATTTTCTCATAGTAGTTCTGATATTCGCCAGAAATGATTGTCTCCCACCATTCCTTATTATCAAGATACCACTGAATTGTCTTCTTGATACCATCTTCAAACTTAGTTTCTGGAAGCCATCCTAATTCATTGTGAATCTTAGTTGGGTCGATAGCGTAACGCATATCATGTCCCTTTCTGTCACCTACATGAACGATAAGTGATTCAGGCTTGCCAAGCTCCTTGCAGATAAGCTTAACGATATCAATATTTCTCTTCTCGTTGTGTCCACCAACGTTGTATACTTCACCAACACGTCCCTTGTGGATGATAAGGTCGATAGCCTTGCAGTGATCCTCAACATAGAGCCAGTCACGAACGTTAAGACCTTCGCCATAAACTGGAAGTGGCTTATCGTTAAGAGCATTAGCAATCATAAGAGGGATAAGCTTCTCTGGGAAGTGGTATGGTCCATAGTTATTAGAGCATCTTGAAATAGTAACAGGAAGTCCATAAGTTCTGTGGTAAGCAAGAACAAGTAAGTCTGCGCCAGCCTTTGATGAGCTGTATGGGCTTGATGTATGGATTGGTGTCTCTTCTGTGAAGAAAAGGTCAGGTCTGTCAAGTGGAAGATCGCCGTATACTTCATCAGTAGATACCTGATGGTATCTCTTAATACCGTACTTTCTGCAGGCATCCATAAGAACCTGTGTACCAAGAATATTAGTTGTAAGGAAAACTTCCGGGTTCTCGATAGAACGGTCAACGTGTGATTCAGCAGCGAAGTTTACAACCATATCTGGATGCTCTTCTTCGAAAAGCTTGTAAACAGCTTCGCGGTCTGTGATGCTTTCCTTAACGAATCTGAAGTTAGGGTTAGACATAACAGGCTCAAGAGTTGAAAGATTACCTGCATATGTGAGGCAGTCAAGACAGATGATTCTGTAGTCTGGGTATTTGTTTAACATGTGAAATATAAAGTTACTTCCGATAAATCCGGCTCCACCGGTAACAATAATTGTCATAATTAATCTCCTTAATATTTAAAATGTGTTCTTATATGAAAAATGTTTTAACTAAATGTACTTAATTATTCATGAAGCTTGTCGACATATTTGCCGTCTAAGACATCCTTTAAGTACTGACCATACTGGTTCTTCTTTAATACTTCATATACCTTGAGGACGTCATCTTTGTTAATCCAGCCGTTTAAGTAAGCGATTTCTTCAAGACATGCAATCTTTCTGTGCTGATGAGTCTCAACAGTCTTAACAAAGTTAGTAGCTTCTACAAGACTTTCATGTGTTCCTGTATCAAGCCATGTAAATCCCTGACCGAGGAGCTCTACATTTAAAGTACCCTTCTCTAAGTAGATACGGTTAAGATCAGTAATCTCAAGCTCGCCTCTTGCAGATGGCTTTAAGTTCTTAGCGTATTCAACAACCTTGTTGTCGTAGAAGTAAAGACCTGTTACACAGTAGTTGCTCTTAGGCTGCGCTGGCTTTTCTTCAATAGAGACAGCCTTTCCTTCATTATTAAATTCAACAATACCAAATCTTTCAGGATCATCAACATAGTAGCCAAATACTGTTGCACCCTTTCCTGATTCAGCATTCTCAACAGCTGCCTTAAGTCTTTTCTTAAGACCGTGACCTGCAAATATATTATCACCAAGAACCATGGCAACAGTGTCATCACCGATGAATTCCTCACCGATAATAAATGCCTGTGCAAGTCCGTCCGGGCTTGGCTGTACAGCGTAAGTAAGGTTGACACCGAACTGGCTTCCGTCCTTTAAAAGCTCTTTGAATCTAGGAGTATCCTGTGGTGTAGAGATGATAAGAATATCTCTGATACCAGCACTCATAAGAACTGAGAGTGGATAATAAATCATTGGCTTATCATAGATTGGAAGAAGCTGTTTACTAGTTACCATTGTGAGTGGGTAAAGGCGTGTGCCAGAACCACCAGCTAAAATAATACCCTTCATAATTGAAGTTCCTCCTTGTTTGTTAAAATGTTATGTTAATTTTCAAGTAGACATTTTTTAAGTCAGGTATATAATAAAAGATGACGTAACATCACCTTCAAGTGTTTTTTGAAAAATTTTTACAAGGAGTAATATATGCATAAAGACGGGTATTATTCTTCAGGCGAATTTGCGAAGAAATCAAATGTTTCAGTAAGGACTATAAGATATTATGACCAGCAGAATATATTAAAGCCTTCACTTCTTACTGATGAGGGAGTGAGATTTTATACGGATTCAGATTTTACAAGGTTACAGCAGATATTATTGCTTAAATATCTTGGATTTACACTGGACGATATAAGAAATATGACAATTGGTGATTCAGATTATCATGTACTTAAGAATTCACTTGAACTTCAAAAGCGAATGATTCAGGACAAGATTGCACAGATGCAGCTTGTATGTAAAGCTATTGAAGAAACAGAAGACTCTATTAAAGAGGGAAAAGGAGTTGACTGGAGTAATATGCTGGAGATTATCCATCTTACTAATATGGAAGACAGCATGAAGAATCAGTACATTAATGCTGGAAATATATCTGCAAGAATTAATCTTCATAACAGGTTTTCAGTTAATAAACAGGGATGGTTTCCTTGGGTATATGAGCAGTGTGGTATTGTTAAGGGGATGAGAATTCTTGAGATTGGGTGTGGTGATGGAACATTGTGGGTTGACAATATAGGTCAGCTTGCCATGACAGGAAAGAGAAATGAATTTTCAGGGAAGAAAAAAAACATATATATAGAGCTTACAGATATATCAGAAGGCATGATAAGTGATGCGAGAAGAAATATAAAAAAAGCAACAGAGAGCTGGAAGGAAAGAGATATTGATGTGTCATTCAGGTTCAGAGTGGCTTCATGCGAAAAGACAGGGGCGAAAGATGAATCGTATGATCTGGTGATTGCTAATCATGTGCTGTTTTATTGTAAAAATGTCAATAAGGCACTTGATGAAATTGTGAGGGTGTTAAAGCCTGGAGGGGTGCTTGTGTGCAGTACATATGGCAGCAGGCATATGCAGGAGATAAGCCGCCTTGTGTCGGGATACGATAAGAGAATTGCACTTGAAGCAGATAAGCTTTTTGAAAAATTCGGACTTGATGATGGATATAAGATTCTAAAGAAACATTTTTCAGATGTTGAAAGAAGAGATTATAAAGATGCGCTTGTTGTTGATGAAGCAGAACCGCTGGTAGATTATATACTATCATGTCATGGCAATCAGAAAGAGTACCTTGTGGATAAGTATACAGATTTTAAAAAATATGTAGAGAAAAAGCTTGTGAAACCTATGACAATAACCAAAGAGGCTGGGGTATTTGTGTGTAGAAAATAATATATAGCAATTATATCTATAATATGGTAAAATCAAAAAAAGCATGTTTTGTTATAGGGGTAGTTTGAACATGCATATTATGGAAATACTCTGATAGAATAAAAGATTATTTATTGGGGGCAGAGAATACAGTTATGAAGAAATTAAAGATTGCTGTTGATGCAAGAACTTTAGGCAGCAGACCAAGCGGTGTGGGCATGTATCTTAATGACTTCTTAGAACAGCTCATAACATATGATGAATTTGAATGGATTCTTTTTACAGATGTTAAAGAGAGTGAATATATTAAGAGATTTGAGGCTAGAGGAATCAAGGTTATTGAATGGGGAAAGCCTGTATATAGAAGTGCGGGTGTGTATGCATATTTTGCATTTATTAAGAAAGAATTAAAGCAGGTGAGGCCGGATATATTCTGGGAGGTTAATTCGATTATTCCTATTAATCTCGGTGGAAGCTTTAAGACACTTATCACAATACACGATATGTTTCCTATTCAGTATGTAAGATACTTTGGAAAAATATACAGCTATTATTTTAAGTTTAATCTTGGTGTGACTTTAAGACATACAGATATGATTCTGTATAATTCGGAGCAGACTAAGGACGACACAGAGATGTATTTTCCAAAGGCTAAGAAGATTCCAAGCTGCAATGCCTACATTATATCTAATCCGCTTACAAGATATGTACCGCCTAAGGATGAGAATTATTTCTTGTATGTAGGTAATATGGAGAAGCGTAAGGGCGTTGATATCCTTATTAAAGCGTACAGAAGATACAGGGAAGAAGGCGGAACAAGACCTCTTATTCTTGCCGGTAAGATGCAGGAGGATGATATTGAGCAGCTTCTTGAGACTGCACTTACAGAGGTTGAAGGTCTTACTTATCTTGGTTATGTATCACACACTACAAGATATGACCTGTATAACAATTGTTCATGCTTTGTGTTTCCTTCTATGGCAGAAGGCTTCGGAATGCCTATATTAGAGGTAATGAAGCATAATAAGCCAATACTTGCAAGTAATCTTAAAATATTTGACGAGGTAGTAGGTGACTGTGTGGAAAGATTCAGTCTTGCCGGTGATGATGATGATAAGGTTATAAGTCTTGTGAATGGAATGAAGAATATAGATAAGAAGATTAATTCTGGACTTGTTGATGAGAATGCATACAGACATGCGTTGGACAAGTATACACCGGAAAGACTTGGTGGTATGGTGAGAGACTTTATTAACAGCCAGATGAATAACAGATAGAATGTTGAGGTTTATATGGGTTTATCAAAATTTTTTCTTAATACGGGAGAAGCATTGAGACCGGTGCTGACAAAGATTATTCCTATGAAGCTTTTAAGTAAGATGAAAGCAGGGATAATTAATAATGCCACAGACAAGCTGTCGGCTGATTCTATTGAAAAATATGAGGCAGGAAGATACAAATGTGGTGCCAATATAATAGGTAATATTAAGGGAGATAATGGACTTGGACAAAGCGCAAGAATTATGTGCAGGCTGCTTGATGAGAATAAAGAACCTCATGTTATAAGGGATTTCTTTGTTCCACCAGGAGGTTCAAGAAGCAATGATACGTATGATGACAGACTCACAGAGGAGCTTCCTTTTGATGTGAATATTATTCATGTTAATGCAAGTGAATTCATGGTAGCATATTTAAGCCTTGGAAAAGAAGTATGGGATTACAGATATAACATAGGATACTGGGCATGGGAGCTGGAGACATTTCCAGAAGAGTGGCTTCCGGCATTCAAGCTTGTTGATGAAGTCTGGACACCGTCTGATTTTGTTACGAATACTTTGAAGAAATATACAGACAAGCCTGTGATAACAGTCCCACACTGTGTTGCACCTGATACGGATACTGTGAAGTTTGATAGAAAGCATTTTAATCTGCCGGAAGATAAGTTCTTATTCCTTGTAATGTATAACAGTGGAAGCGTTATGGAAAGAAAGAATCCGCTTGCCGCTATTAAAGCATTTAAAGAAGCATTCTGCAAAGATGAACAGATGAAAGAAAAATACAAGGATGTCGGACTTGTTATTAAGATAAGTGAGGCAGAATTATCTGCAGAAGATGAAAAGATTATTGGTTCTGTAATAGAGGACTGCAATAACATTTATTATATGTGCGGTCATATGGGAAGATGTGAGGTTAATACACTTCTTGCTGATGTTGATGTGTATGTTTCGCTCCACCGTTCAGAAGGCTTCGGACTTGTTATGGCTGAGTCAATGTATGTTGGTACACCTGTTATTGCAACTGACTGGTCAGGCAATACAGAGTTTATGAACAGTGATACAGCATGCATGGTCGGATACGACATGATAGAGCTTGATAAGGACTATGAGCCGTTCAAGAAGGGAAATGTATGGGCTGATGCACATGTTGATGAGGCAGCAGACTATATGAGAAGGCTTTATGAGGATAAGGATTTCTACGAAAGAATTGCTGGGAATGGTCAGAAATATGCAAGGGAACATCTGGCGTATAAGCGTTCTGCGGATATTGTCAGTGAGAGGTTAAGAAAGATACATGGAAAAAGTTGATTGACAAGGTGATTAATTAGTAATATTATCATCAGTTGATATTCTTTATAAGAAACAATATAGAAGGTAGTTATGAAAAAGTTTAAACCAATATTAAGATGTGTGATATTCCTGGCAGGACTTATTGCTATAATGGGAGTCATTGATTTTGCCTGTGTACAGACAGGTTATGTTAATTATATTTTAAGAAATGTATGTGTGAAAAATAATAAAACTGATTATGATACTGTCATAATTGGAGCTTCACATGCAAGGGCATCATCAGATCCGGATATTATTGATAAATATTCCGGAACATATTCAATAAATATGGCGATTCCAGGAGAAACGGTAAAAGATTCATATTATGTGCTTGAAGATACGTGCAGAACTAATGATATTAAGACAGTAATTCTAGATATTGATTATCAGTATTATTTCAATCCGCCTAAAGAAGGGTTTTATACTGAACAGTTTATTCAATGTCAGATGGATTGGCGTTCATATGTAAAGTGGCAATATATATACGATAACATGGAACGTATGGAGATAAGGAATGTTTTCACAAGAAGACAGGCATGTACGTTTACTCCGTCTAATATGAAAGATAATATTGAACAGAAATTGTCAAAAGGTTACAAAGAAGCGGATATTTATTCACTTGATGTAGATGGTGGAACATATGCCGGAAGAGGATATTTCTACATTAGTCCTGTTAATGGAGAACTCGCTGGTGAAGAACTTTTAAAAAGCTGGAGTGTAAGAAGTAAAGAGCAAATAACAGGTTATCCTTTGAAGTATATTAAGAAAATAATAAAGTATTGCAGAGATAATGATATTGATCTTATTGCGGTAACATCTCCAATAACTCCAAGTAGTGTGGGTATTCTTCATATGGAGAATGTCCATGATACAATTAACAAACTGCTTGCTGACAATGGAGTGTTCTATTATGATTTCAATATGGCGAGACAGGACATATTGCCAAGAGAGGATTCGGACTTTGTTGATAAAGAAGGACATATGAATGGAGAATTTGCAAAAGAATATTCAGAATTTCTTGGCAAAGTTATTAAAGAACATAAACAGGGAACTAAAGATATTAATAGATATTTCTACAGTTCATTTCAGGAAATGTACAATACTGAAGCGGAATTGTATGGAGTAGTGGAGAAATAAAATGTCATTTACAACAGCGTTATTTTGGTTTTTTATATTAATCGGAGTAGTTATATATTATGTACTTCCATCTAAAGTAAGATGGATGTGGTTACTTGTGTTAAGTTATCTGTATTATTTTTCATTCAATGTGAAGAATAGTCTTTTCATGGTTGCAGCATCGCTTGTTATATATCTCGCGGCGTTAGCAATGGAATACATACAGGATAAGTCAGATGTATATCTGAAGGAACACAAAGCAGAGATTGACAGGGAACAAAAGAAGAAACTTAAGAATTCTGTTAAGCATAAAAAGAGAATAATTCTTGTGATAGCAATGCTTATTAATTTTGGAGTTCTTGCAGTTTTAAAATATGGTGGGTTTATCACAGGCAATATCACAGCAGTTCTTAATAAGATAGGTATTGACAAAACCGTGTATGCATTAAGCAATTATGTAATGCCACTTGGTTTATCATTCTTTACATTTCAGTCAATATCTTATGTTATTGATATATATCAGGGGAAATACAGAGCAGAAAAGAATCCTTTCAGAATATGTCTTTTTGTATCATTTTTCCCACAGATTATGCAGGGACCAATTGGAAGATTTGATAAGCTGCAGAAAACGCTTTTTGCAGGAAGTGCATTTAATCTTCAGAATGTACAGTTTGGAATTCAGAGAATATTCTGGGGTTTGTTCAAGAAGATGGTTCTTGCAGACAGAGCTGGAGTATTCGTTAATATAATATTTAATAAGCCTGATGAATATGGTGGTGCAATGGCAATAATAGCGGTGCTTATGTATTCAATTCAGTTATATGCGGATTTCTCAGGCGGTATTGATATAGTAATAGGTGTTGCACAGCTTTTTGGTGTAACTATGGATGAGAACTTCAGACAGCCATATTTTAGTAAATCAATTGGAGAGTTCTGGAGAAGGTGGCATATTACACTGGGTACATGGATGAAGGATTATGTCTTCTATCCATTCTGTTTATCAAAGGCTATGAACAAGTTCGGAAAGTGGGGCAAGAAGCATCTTGGAGATCATCTTGGAAAGACTCTCCCAATATGTCTTTCTAATCTTCTGATATTCTTTATAGTAGGTATATGGCACGGAGCAGAATGGCGTTACATCATGTATGGTATGTATAATGGTGTAATAATAGCATTCAGTAACCTTGTAGAGCCACTTTATAAAAAATGCTTACATGCATGTCATATTAACCCACATAAGAAGTGGTGGCAGTGTGTGCAGATATTAAGAACATTTATACTTGTCAATATCGGATGGGTATTTGATTGCAGTGTAGCAGGTATGGGTTCTGCAATCAGAATGATAAAGCGAATGATAACAGATTTACGGTTTGACCAGCTTAATGCAGCAATGTTTAAGAACATTGGATTAACATCAGTGGATTATATATTTTTATTAGCAGGATGTGTTGTTGTATTAATAATAAGCGTCCTCAAAGAAAGAGGCGTACAGATTAGAGTTGCAGTTGCAGCAAAGCCAATAGTAGTAAGGTGGCTAATATATTACGGCATTATATTAGCAATATTTGTTATGGGATATGCAAGTAATGCTGGAAGCGGATTCTTATATGCGAATTTCTGACAGCCATAATTAAATGGAGGATTTATGAAACATTTAAAGGAAATGTATGAATACAGAGAAATGATATTTTCTCTGGTAAAGAAAGATTTACGTGGAAGATACAAGGGCTCTGTGCTCGGATTTATGTGGACATTTATTAACCCATTGTTACAGCTTTTAGTGTTTACGTTGGTTTTCTCAATAATTATGAGAGCCAATTATGAACAGTATTATCTGTTCCTTTTTGTAGCACTTGTACCATGGATGTTTTTCGGCTCAAGTGTCCAGGATGGCTCAACATGTATAATGCGTGAATCTAACATGGTTAAGAAAATATATTTTCCAAGAGAGGTTATTCCAATATCTACAGTAACAAGTGCATTTATTAATATGATTCTTACATTTGTTGTTGTGTTTATCGTTCTTCTTATCTCAGGAAGAGGAATTAATCTGGTTGCATTATTATATCTTCCTGTTGTAATGATTGTTGAATATATATTATGTCTTGGAATTGGACTTATAGTTTCTGCACTTACTGTTTATTTAAGAGATTTACAGTACATTCTTGGAATTGTAGTTATGGCATTACAGTATATGACACCAGTTATGTATGGCGCTGATATGGTAGAGAATGCTAATGTTCCACAGATATTAAAGACAATATTTAACTTAAATCCAATGACACCAATAATCAATATATACAGACAGATTCTTTACTATAAGGAAATTCCAGATTTGTCTACATTATTGGTTGCTATTATAACAGGCGTTGTTTTTGTTATTCTGGGAGCAATTATATTCAGAAGACTTCAGCGCGGATTCGCAGAAGAGTTTTAATGTTTAAGAAAGAGAGATAAGTATGCTTAACAACGAGAATTCAATCGAAGTAAGGAATGTATCCAAAAGCTTTAAAGTGTATTTTGATAAAGGTAATGAACTTAAAGAGAAAATGTTGTTCTGGAAGAGAAACAGATATGAAAACAGAGTTGTTCTTAATAATATAAGCTTTACAGTAAAGAAGGGCGAGGCAGTAGGTCTTATTGGAAGAAACGGCTGTGGTAAGAGTACAACACTTAAGTTGTTGACTAAGATTATATATCCAGACAGCGGTTCTATTGAAATGTGCGGAAGAGTTTCAAGTCTTCTTGAACTTGGAGCAGGATTCCACCATGACATGAGTGGAAGAGAAAACATATACACTAATGCTGCGATATTTGGTCTTACTAAGAAAGAGATAGATGAAAGACTTGAGGATATTATCGAGTTTTCAGAATTACAGCAGTTTATTGATAATCCTGTAAGAACATATTCATCAGGTATGTACATGAGACTTGCATTCTCAGTAGCAATTAATGTTAATGCAGATATCCTTCTTATTGATGAGATTCTTGCTGTAGGTGATGCGAATTTTCAGGCAAAATGTTTCAACAAGTTAAGAGAGATTAAGGCTAACGGAACAACTATTATTATCGTATCACATGCCCTTGGACAGATTGAAGAGATATGTGACAAGTCAATCTGGATTAAAGATGGACAGATTGAGCAGGAAGGTGATCCAAGAGAAGTTGACATTGCTTATCTTGATTATATGAATCAGGAAAGATTAAGCAAGGATGAGCAGGAAAGGGCCAGAATCTTAAGAATTGAAGCCGAGCAGAGAAGACTTAAGAAGGCTGAGGAAGAGAATAAAGAAGGTGGTAACGATAAACGTTACGGAAGTTTCGAGGCAAGAATTAATGACGTTATCTTGTCTTGTGATGACGGCAAGAGGACAGAAACTCTTGAAACAGGAAGAAAAGCCGTGATAGAGATAGATTATTCTGTTGAGACTCCAGTAAAAGATGTTCATGCAAGATATATGATTTATAGAATTGATGGTCAGTTATGCAGCGGAAGCAGTACTAAGATAGACAGACTTGATGCATTTGACCTTGACAAAGATGGAAAGATTGTTATTGAGTTTGACAGTATGACACTTACAAGAAGCCAGTACTGGGTAGATATTGTGCTTGAAAAAGCAGATGGAACACCAATTGATTACTATAAAGAAGCAGTAAGATTTAATGTTGTATCAGGAATTGAAGATATGGGTGTTGCAAGAATTGAACATACATGGAAGAACTGTTAATTGAAAGGTAGTGGCTATGAAAAAGAGTAATAATGTAATTAATGTACAGCTTTCAGATAATCAGGGAAAACTTCATATCAGAATTGCAGGCTGGTATATTCCTAAGGATTTTAATGATTATTCATTTGAATTACTTATTAATGGCAAGAAGACAGAGTGTAGTATCGAGCATATAACAAGAGAAGACAAGCTGGATGAATTGCTAGAGAGAGGTCTTAACAGAGATTGTGAAATAGGATTTATAGTTAAGGCTGATACAGATAAAACTGATATTAATGAAATAAAATTTGTTGTTGTTGATTCGGGAGAAACAAAAGAACTTGCATCACTTGACAATAAAGATATAGGATATACTATTGAAGATCAGCTTTTACAGTACAATATAGATTGCATATGGGCTGAGAATACGCCAGATGGAGATACTGTGTATAGAATAACTGGTTGGGTATTGTCAAAAGGAGATATAAGCATAGAGGTTGTAAATCGCGATAATAAAAAAGTTGATTATACCTATGTCAAATGTGACAGACATGATCTTATTGATAACGGATATACAGAAGATAAAGAAAAAGCATATGGATTTACAATATCTGTAGAAGAAAAAGATGGTTATATATTAAAATTCATGTCAGATTCTGCTCAGAAGGATATCGATATAGACAAAGAACTTAAATGGCAAAGAAGAGTTCATAACATAGATAAGACAAAGAGACTCATAAGAGCAATAACACCTCATAATGTAGCAAGTCTCTGTAAATATATTGGCAAATATGGATTTTCTGATTTAAGGGAATATGTATATAGTGGATTATATGGAGGCAATAATCAGGAGCTTATATATAAGAGATGGTTTACAGATCATAAGGTAACTCAGGAAGAGCTGGAAAGAGAGAAGAATGAAAACTTTGAATACCAGCCACTTATTAGCATTATAGTTCCAACTTATAATACACCGATTATATTCTTAAAGGAAATGATTGATTCTGTTATAGCGCAGAGTTATGGAAAATGGCAGTTATGTATCGCAGATGGAAGTCAGGGAAATAAGGAACTTGAGGCAACATTAGATGCGTACAGTAAAGCAGATTCAAGGATAATTTACAAAGTTCTTGATAGAAATCTAGGTATAGCAGGAAATACTAATGCTGCACTTGATATGGCTGAAGGTGAAATAGTCGGATTATTAGATCATGATGATACACTTGAACCAAATGCATTATATGAAGTGGTGAAGGCATTACAGGATAAAGATGTTGATGTTGTGTATACTGATGAAGATAAAATATTAGGACCAGACTGGAAAAATGTTAATCCTAATTTTAAGCCTGATTTCAATATAGACTTACTTCGTTCATACAATTACATTACTCATTTTTATTGCGTTAAAACTGAACTTATTAAGGAAGTTGGTGGTTTTAGCGATAAGTATGACGGGGCACAGGATTATGATATTATTCTTAGAACAACGGAAAAAGCTCATAAAATAGCACATGTTTCAAAGATATTATATCATTGGAGAATGCATAGTAATTCAACAGCAGCTAATCCAGAAAGCAAGAAGTATTGCCATGAAGCTGGAAGAAGAGCGGTCGAAGATCATCTTAACAGGATGGGAATAGAAGCACAGGTTCAGCTTAGTAAACTTTTTGGAGGATACAGAATCAGATATGCAACACCAGGAAATCCAATGATTTCAATTGTTATTCCAAACAAAGATCATTATAAAGATCTTGATTTATGTGTTACCTCAGTATTAAAGAAGAGTACTTACGGAAATTTTGAAATTATTATAGTAGAGAATAACAGCACAGAAAAAGAAACATTTGATTATTATAATAAAATACAGAAAGAATATGATAATGTAAGAGTTCTTACATGGGAGAGAGAATTTAATTATTCTGCAATTAATAATTTCGGAGTAAAAGAGGCAAAAGGTGATTATATTCTGCTCCTTAATAACGACACTAAGATATTGGACAAAGATTCTCTTGGAGATATGCTTGGATACTGTATGAGACCTGAGGTTGGAATTGTTGGCTCTAAATTAATATATGGAGATGGAACAATACAGCATGCTGGTGTTATTCTGGGATTAGGTGGAATTGCAGGACATGCGTTTATAGGTCTCGATGCTAAAGAATATGGTTATATGTCAAGAGCATATTTGTCATGTGATTATACTGCAGTTACAGCAGCGTGTCTTATGGTGCCTAAAGCAGTGTTTGATGAAGTTGGTGGATTATGTGAAGAATATGCCGTTGCATTTAATGATGTTGACTTGTGCATGAAAGTCAGAAGCAAGGGATACCTTGTGGTATATGATGCATTTTCACAGTGGTATCATTATGAATCCAAGTCAAGAGGATATGAAGATACGCCAGAAAAGCAGTTAAGATTCAAGGGAGAGATAGAAACTTTCCAAAGCAAATGGCAGAAAGAATTGGATGAGGGAGATCCATATTACAACAGGAATTTCCCAATGACAACAGAGGCGTATGTATTGGCTTCAGAGTAAATATCAGAGGTAAAAATGTTTTTAACGAGAGCAGCGCAGATTATTGGAAAAGAAGGCTTTAAGACATTCGGGTATGCATTACAACAGAAGATGCATCAGAATATGACAGATGCTAAAGTCTATGGCATTTATCAGAAAAAAATCGCACCAAAACAGCGTATTACTGATAATAAGGCTGACTGCACAGCAATATGCAGACATAGTGGAAGCTATGAAAGCATGCTGGCAGCAGTGTCTGGAATGGATGCTGAATATATAGCCGTGTGTGATGAAAGCTGTGAATTCGATAAAGATTATACAGCAATTGTTTCACATTATATAAGGATTCAGAAAAGGGCAGGACGCAGTCTTATATATATATATACTGATTCGGAAAAGTATAATCAGGAAGCTGGATGCGGACTTCCTGACTGCAAGCCTGATTATTCATGGGATACACTGTTATCTTACAATTATATTGGCGATGCATTTGTTGCAAAGAAGAATGCTCTTATAGATGCTATTAATGAATGTAAGAATCATGGCGCGGTTGATAATATTAATTATTATGAACTGTCTTTAATAATTCTTTCAAAGTGTAAGACGTCAGATGTTGGGCATATCCATCAAGTGCTTGTTAAGGACATAAGAACTGACAGTAAATCATACAGGACTGCTGATGACGGAATGGCAGCTTTTAAGAAAATGATTCTGGAAAGTTCAGAAATTAATGTGAACATCGTAGCAGATAAGCATGATTCAGCAGTTGAGCATGTGCATTACATTACGAATGAATATGATCTGGTGAGTATAATTATTCCATCAAAGGATAATCCAGACATATTAAAATGCTGTTTACAGAGTATCCGCAAGTTCACAAAATATATTAATTACGAAATTGTTGTTGTTGATAACGGAAGTAATGACAGTAACAGAAAAGAGTATGAGAAGCTTGTAGGTACATTTGAAGGACAGGCATCATATGTGTATGAAAAGGCAGATTTTAATTTCTCACATATGTGTAATGTTGGAGCAGCTAAAGCAAAAGGTAATCTGTTGCTGTTCCTTAATGATGATATTGAAATAATCGGACAGGATTATGAAGACACAGACTGGCTTTCAGTACTTGTTGGACAGGCAAAGCAGGAAAGTACCGGCGCGGTTGGTGCAAAGCTTTTGTATCCGGACTCATCATATATCCAGCATGTGGGTGTAATTAATTATGAATCAAGCTGTTTTGCACATCTGTATGCGAAGGCAGTTGATGATGAGAATATCAAGGCTCACAGGAATTACGCTGATTATGACTGCCTGTGTGTTACAGGAGCATGCTTTATGATTGAGAAGGCTAAATTCGATAAAGCTGGTGGATTTGATGAAGTATTTGAAGTAACACATAATGATGTTGATATATGCCTGACTCTCTATGAACAGGGATATTACAATGTCTTAAGAAATGACGTGGTCCTTTTTCACCATGAATCATTCTCAAGAGGTGATGATGAGGTTGATGAAGAAAAGAACAGACGTAATATGCATGCAAGGGATATGACATATGAAAAACATCCAAAGCTTGAGAAATATGACCCTTTCTATAGTCCGCTTCTTACGCAGACGGAGAATAACTACAGATTCGGAGATGAGATATATTCTGTAATATACAGAAAACCTCAGAAAGCTGACAGATTAAGGCCGGCTGCAGGATATATGGAAGTATCACCTACAGTTAAGGTGACAGAAACAGGGTATCATGATGATATGCAGCTTAGGGGATTTGCATATAACGGAAATAAAGTGTATTATAATCCCGTAATTTTTCTGTGGAATGAACAGAATTGTTATAGGATTAAGGCACAGTCAGTATGTGACAGAGTATTTCATTTAAGAAAAGGTGTGGATAAGAACATTAACTATGCACCGTTTTTTTGTGGAATAGATACAACGGATATGGAAAGCGGCACATATAGATGTGCTATCAGAGCTGATGGTAAATATTATGATGCACAGACAGATGTCGTAATTGATGGTTAAAACAATATGGCAGAACAAGGAGGAATTTATGAAGACTACAGCACTTATTATGGCAGGTGGTAAGGGAGAGCGATTCTGGCCAAAGAGCCGTGTTAATATGCCAAAACAGTTCCTTTCTCTTACAGATGACGGAAAGACTATGATACAGCTCACGGTAGAGCGAATCAGCCCATTGGTTGATATTAAGGATGTTTATATTGCTACTAACAAGAACTACAGAGAGCTTGTAAAGCAGCAGCTTCCAGGTATTCCAGAGGAGAATATCTTATGTGAGCCTGTTGGAAGAAATACAGCACCATGTGTAGGTCTTGGAGCAGTTCATGTTGCAAGCAAATATGATGATGCAGTTATGATTGTACTTCCATCAGACCACCTTATTAAGAATAATGAAGTGTTTGCAGATACATTTAAAGAAGCTGTTCAGATTGCAGAAGAGGGGGCTAACCTTGTAACGGTAGGTATTACTCCGAATTATCCAGAGACAGGCTATGGTTATATTAAGTATAATCAGGATGACAAGAAGAATAATGCTTATTCAGTTGAAAAGTTCGTTGAGAAGCCAGACCTTGAGACAGCTAAATCATACCTTGCTGACGGAACATATCTGTGGAACAGTGGAATGTTCGTATGGAAGGTATCTACAATATTAGACTGCTTTAAGAAGTTCATGCCGGATACATATGAAGGCTTATTAAAGATTAAGGCAGCAGTTGGAACAGCAGATGAAAATGCAGTGCTTGAGGCAGAATTCCCTAATCTTGAGTCACAGTCAGTTGACTACGGTATTATGGAGAAGGCAGATTCTATCTACACACTTCCAGACAACTTCGGTTGGGATGATGTAGGTTCATGGCTTGCAGTAGGAAGAATCAAGAAGAATGATGATAACAGCAATGTAATTAACGGCAATGTAGTTGCAGTTAATACTAGGGGCTGTGTAATAGAAGGTGGCGAAAAACTTATTGCCACAGTTGGTTTAAGAGATATCGTAGTTGTTGATACTAAAGATGCAACTCTTATTACAACTAAAGAGAATGCAGGCGAAATCAAGCAGGTACTTGCAAAGCTTCGTGAAGAAGGAAAGAATGAGTATCTGTAGAAGATAGTATGAAGATACATATGCTTAAAACAAGGCGTTTGGAGGAACTATAATGACAAAGGAACATGTCAATACTAATCATACATTTGCGATATGCGCTTATAAGGAGAGTCCATATCTCGAAGAGTGTATTACATCACTTATGGAACAGACTGTAAAGTCAGAGATATTTATTGCTACATCTACACCTAATAAGTATATTGACGACATAGCAGCAAAATATAATTTAAAGGTGTATGTCAATGAGGGAGAAAGCGGAATTACACAGGATTGGAATTTTGCTTATTCTAAAGTACAGACAGATTATGTCACTATAGCTCATCAGGATGATAAATATGCGCCTGAATATGTAGAGAATCTGTTAGCGTATACAGCTAAAGCTAAAAAGCCGCTGCTTTTCTTTACCGATTATGCAGAGATAAGAAATGGCGAGATTGTAACAACCAATAAGATTCTTAAAGTAAAGAGAATAATGCTTTTCATAATGCGTCCAAAGGCAATGTGGGGAAGCAGATTTATAAGAAGAAGAGTGTTATCGCTTGGCTCACCAATATGTTGTCCATCAGCAACATATTACAGACCTAATCTTATGAAGCAGGTATTCCTTAATGGATTCAGAGCTGATGAAGACTGGGAAGCATGGGAGAGATTATCAAAGCTTAAGGGAGACTTTATATTCTGTAATAAGATACTCACATATCACAGAATACATGAGGACTCAGAGACAACTAAGATTCTTAATGATAATAAGAGATCTGAAGAAGATTACATTATGTATCAGAAGTTCTGGCCCAAATGTATTGCTAAAATGCTTACTAAGGCATACAGCAAGAGTGAAGAATCTAATAATATGAAGCAGGGATAGGAGTTAACGATGAAAGAATACGATGAGGCAACCCTTAAAAAGGTACAGCAGACAGAGATGGAAATTCTTAGAGATTTCATCAAAGTGTGTGACGAGAATAATCTTACATGGTTTGGTGATGCCGGATCAGGAATCGGGGCAATAAGACATAAGGGATTCATTCCATGGGATGATGATATTGATGTAATGCTTCCTAGAAAAGATTTCGACAAGATGATTGAAGTTATTAAAAGAGATTACAGCGATAAGTATTCAATTGCCAATGTTGAAACAATGAAGAATTATCCATTGATGACAACAAGAATTATGATGAAAGGAACAACATTTATAGAGGAACCTCTTAAGAATATCAAATGTGATCTTGGAATATTCCTTGATGTGTATCCGCTTGATAATATATCAGATGATGAGGAAGAACTTAAAAAGCAGGCTAAAGCTGCCTGGTTCTGGAGCAAGCTTCTTATTCTCAGACATGTTGCGTTCCCGGTACTTCCTTATAAGGGAGTTAAGGCTAAGATAACACATATTGCAACAGCAATTATTCATGCCGGACTTGTTGTGTTCAGAATTTCACATAACTGGATTGCTGGCAAATGCTTAAAGATTGCATCAAGATATAATGATGTGGATACTAAGAGAATGGCATTCTTATTTGATACAGATCCATATTATCATATAATGTTAAAGGATGAGATATATCCATTACAGATGTATGATTTTGAAGATATTAAGATGCCTCTTCCAGCCAACGAAGATGAGAAGTTAAGAAATATGTATGGAGATTATATGCAGCTTCCTCCAGTTGAAAAGAGAAAGAATCATTACCCATATAAATTGGAATTTAAAGACTAAGAGGTATATATGAATATTATTTCAAGAATAATGGGTGTGGATAAGACACCAGAAGATAAGTACAAATATATCTGGTTTACAATGGGAACAGCATGTTTCGCACTTGCCACACTTGTTATGACAATTGTTATAAGCCGATTCTTAGGTGAGGCTAAAGCGGGAATGTTCTCGATTGGTCTTTCAATTGCACAGTGGCTTGTTACAATAGCCTATTTCGAAATAAGAACATATCAGGTTACTGATGTTAAGAATGAGTATCCTTTTGGATATTATTTCACTTTAAGACTTATGATGTGTCTTATAACATTTCTGGCAAGCATAGTATACGTTGTATTTAACGGCTACAGTCCGGAGAAAGTTACTGTTATATTGCTTGTATGTATCTATAAGATACTTGATTCGGTAGCTGATACATTTGAAGGTGAATTCCAGAAAGAGGAAAGAATAGATATGTCCGGTAAATCAGAGTTTTACAGGATATTCTTCAGTATACTGGTTCTTGTTGTAACAGTAATTATAACAAGAAATCTGATATTCTCTCTGATATGTATGAATGTAGTTGCATTGCTTATAATTCTGTGTCTTGATGCATCTGTTGCAGCAGGCAGGGTTAAGATATGTATTGTCAGGGATTACAGAAGAGTTTTCGTACTTTTTAAAGTGTGTCTGCCTCTTGCTATAAGCACATTTTTAAGTAACTATATTATCAATTCATCGAAATTATCTGTTGACAGAATGTTAGGTGATGCAGCACAGCTGTATTATACGGCGGTATTCATGCCTAATATGGTAATTAATCTGTTTAGTGGTATAATATTTAAGCCGATGCAGACATCAATGGCTGTTAATTATTATGAGAAGAAGTATAAGAATTTCTGGCACATAATATTCAGGATGTTTGCTATAATAGCAGGATTTACACTTATATGTGAGGTCGTGGCATATATACTGGGAATACCGGTTCTGTCATGGCTTTATGGTGTTAATCTTAAGGATTACAAGATGACACTGCTTCTGCTTCTGTTATGTGGAGGCGTTAATGCGGTCAATATAATATTCTATTATGTACTTGCCATAATGCGTAAGCAGAAATACATGACTATTCTGTATCTTATTGTATGCGGAGTTGCGCTGATTATTATGGATCCGATTACAGGCAGACTTGGTCTTAACGGAGCTGCACTCGGCTATCTGATACTTGTTGTGTTATTAGGCGTATTATTGATGGGATATATCTTATACCAGATTAGAAAGGATAGAAAAAGACAATGAGCCAGAATGAACAGTATGATCCAAAGGTCCTGAGAAAGTTACAGCTTGCAGAATTAGAGGTGTTTAAAGATTTTATTAAAATATGTGATGAGAACGGACTTTCATATTTCCTGTTTGCAGGATGTGCAATCGGAGTTGAGAGACATAAAGGATTTATTCCATGGGATGATGATATAGATATCGGAATGCTCAGAGATGATTATGAGAAGGTTCTGAAGATATATAGAGAGAAATACACAGATAAGTATGTAGTACTTGATATAGATTCACAGGAAACATTTCCTTTCTATAATGCAGAGATAGCAAGAATTGGAACTAAGAATATACCATATGTATTCAAGGATGCTAAGGTTCCTATGGGAATTGATATTGCGCTTTATCCTTATGATAATGTTCCTGATGATGCCAAGAAGAGAAGAAGACAGAGATCATCAGTATTCTTCTGGAGCAAGTTAAGAATATTAAGAGAATTCAAGAAACCTGTGCTTTTCATGCATGGATGGAAGAGAAAAGTTGTAAGTGCAATGTGTATAGTAATGAACAGATTACTTACATGGACACATTTCTCAAGAAAATTCATCAACAGACGTTATATGAAGAGCGCACTTAAGTATAACAATGAGAAGACAAGATGGGTTGCATGTTTCTTTGGTGAGATGGATCCTTTAAAGCAGGCTATAAAGTTAGATGACCTGTTCCCATTGGTTGAAAAGCCATTTGAAGATATAATGGTTAAAGTCCCTAAGAATAATGATGTATTTCTTAAGAGAATGTTTGGCGATTATATGAAGATGCCACCAGTAGAGAGCAGAAAGAATCATGTACCTGAGGTTCTGGAGTTCGGACCATTTGATGAGGAGCTGAAAGATATTGATATTTAAAGCATGGACAATTATGGAGAAAATATGAAAAAACTTATAATAATTCCAGCATATAACGAGAGCGAAAGTATAGAGAAGACAGTCAGAGATATTATAGAGAATGCACCATCATTTGATTATGTAGTTATCAACGACTGCTCAACTGATAATACACGACAGATATGTGAAGATAATGGATTTAATATTGTTAATCTGCCAGTTAATCTGGGAATAGGCGGAGCTGTTCAGACAGGATATCTGTATGCAGAAAGATATGGATATGATATTGCTGTACAGGTAGATGGTGATGGACAGCATGATGCGAAATTCCTTGGAGAGATGGCTGATTATCTTGAAAAGAATGACCTTGATATGGTTATAGGTTCAAGATTCATAGAAAAACAGGGATTCCAGTCATCTAAGGCAAGACGAATTGGAATTAACTATTTCACTGGCTTGATAAAGTTATGTACAGGTCAGAAGATAACAGACCCTACATCAGGATTAAGACTTATAGGAAGACGTACAATAGTACAGTTTGCCAAGAAGTATCCTAAGGATTATCCAGAGCCGGAAACAGTTGTGGCAATATTAAAGAAAGGTTTCAAGGTGGCTGAGATTCCAGTTGTCATGAGAGAAAGACAGGGCGGAAGCTCATCAATAACACTTAAGAAATCAGTATATTATATGGTTAAGGTTACACTGGCAATATTGTTTGAGAATTTCAGAGGAGATAAGCATAGATGAGTATAAGAATTAAATGCGTTATAATTGTTGTTCTTATATTAGGACTGTTAAAGATATTAGGTCTTATCAAGAAGAACAAACTGGAATTAAAATATGCACTTTCATGGCTTTTTCTGGAGCTTGGGATATTTATAATTACGTTAATACCTAATCTTCTTAATGTTATATCTAAGGCACTGGGAATATATAATGAGATTAATATGTTGTTCTTTTTAGGGTTTGTCTTTATTATACTTGTTATATTCTCACTTACAATGTCACTTTCAAGAAATTCAGAAAGAGTCAGAAAGATGGCACAGGAGATTGCTTTGAATAGTTATTATAATAATAAGAAAAATGGTTCAGACATTGATTGATGTCTGAACCATTTTTCTTACTTCTTTTTTAATGTTTTTTTAGTTAATTTCTCGACTCTGCGTTCTATAAAGATATGCATGGGAAGGGCAATTGCTATATCTATAATTATCGCAATAATAATGTTGATAAATGGATTGATTGGACCGCCTCCCATCACATATACAATACTCTGTTGTATAGGGAATCCTATGAGGTACATGCAGTAAGAACAGTCACCTAATATTTCCGCTTTTTGGAAATGCTGATGCTTACTGATGAACATTACATAGAACATAAAGTAAGGAACACATATCCATACGGCAAGTGCAGAAAGACTCTTAACCGGAAATACAAGAACAAATAAAATAATCGAAGCTATGAATAAAACCTGAGGTTTCTTAATATTAAGAAGGTGTTCTCTGTTAATCCAGTACTGGATACCAAGCCAGAATGAAATAGCCGGACATAAAGCATCATAAAGAGATGATATGTGGCTCTGTAACAGGAAAGCACCTAATATAACAATAACTGATAAAACAAGCATTATACGGTTTACAATATTATCTTTGTTCTTAAAGATTTTATAAAAAATGTAGCAGAACAGATAACATAAGAATTCAACAGGAAGTGTCCATAAAGCGCCATTCACAGTAGGCATATATACGTTATTGGTAAATACACCAGGCAGGTTATGCTGTAAAATCAGTATTCCGTTCAAAAGATATTTCCATGTAAGTATATTGGAAAAATAATCTTTAAGAGGCAGTGTTGTGAATACAGGTCCTATAATGAATATAGATATAAGTACAACAAGTATAAGCATCGGAAGCAGTTTAAACAGTCTCTTTAATAAGAAAACCAGAAAGCTTTCATTGCGCTCACATGATTTCGCAATATAGAAACCTGAACCAAAGAAGAAAACTGCAACAGCAAGGAATCCCCATGTGTTGATATTAATAAGATTAAGGTGATGGCTATCTATATAATGCTGTGATGAAGCACCGAGTGATAATGCAAATGAGTGGGATATAATAACCATTAAAGCTGCAATAAATCTAATAAAATTGTAATTATAATTCTTAGTATTGAAATTCAAGACAATCCTCCATTAATATATGTATTTACTGAATTATACATGAATTGAAAAGTTAAGACAAGGTAAAGGACTTGTATGTATTTATAATTGCGTGATATAATAAAACGATTAAAATTGTTAGGAGATTAAAACACATGAAGAATAAATCAAAATACATTAAGATATTGCTTCTTGTTGTTGTGGCAGTATTGTTCGTATTAAGAGGAGTACACATATATAATGTTACTAATGATAAAGTGGCAGATATGTATGATTCAGGATTTGCAGCAAGACAGGAGACTGCCGGTTTAGAGAAAGGAATGGAGATAACCCAGGATATATATATTGATGGGGAATTCAATGGAATAGCGCTTTATTTCAGCACTAATGCCATAAGGAATTTCTCTAAGATAACTGTAGAACTTGTAGATAAGACAACAGGTGAAGTTGTATTCCACCAGAAGGTGAGCGGAGTCAATATCAATGATAACCAGTTCTCTAATTTTGCTGAGGAAAATGTTATATCAGGTGGAAAAACTTATACACTTAAAGTATCGACAGATACATCAGCGAATGGAAAGAAGTTTACATTGTGGACAGATAATCAGAATATAACAGATACATCAGTGCAGTACAGCATTAACGGAGAGAAACAGAATGGTGTACTTTGTTATGCAGTTTTAAGGAATTACCACCATACTGATAATTATGGTGTGTTTGCAGTAAGAATGGTATTTATGACGCTGATTCTTATGCTTGTATGCGGATTAATTATTGTCGGACCAAAGAAAATGTGTGAATTCATATTTGATAAAAGATTCTATATTGCTGTCGGAATATTTCTGATTCTTGTTATTATGAGAGTGAATTTTTCATCTATAGGAATGTTTGATAATTATGTACAGCCTGGACAGGGAAGTGAGTTTGTAACGCCTGTTTATGGAGAGACACATTCTATAAGAAGTGATGAGTGGGCTGTTTCAACACCAAGATATCTTACAGCCAAGTATACTGATTATGGTAAATATAATTATATAATTATGGGGAAGCAGACAGAAAATATAGCACAGACTGGATTGTATAAGTCATATTCAGCACTGGCTAAACCGCAAACATGGGGCTATTACCTTTTTGGAGATAGCATAGGTATGTCGGTAGAATGGTGTTTCCCATTTATATTACTTATTGTTATGTCAATACAGTTCTTTTACATTATAGCAGGAAAGAATAAAGTACTGGCAGTAACCGGAGGCGTTATGGTAGCCTTCTCCGGATATGAGATGTGGTGGATGAATGTTGAGTATCTGTCGTGTGGTCTTACAGCGCTTGTATGTATATATTACTTTATAAATGCAGAGAAGACGTGGCAGAAGATGGTACTCAGTCCGTGTATTGCCATACTTGGAGCAGAATATATAACAATATTATATCCGGCGTTCCAGGTACCTTCAGGATATGTTTATTTTGGAATTGTAGTATGGATGGTTGTAAGTTCATGGGATAATTTCAAGAAAATCAAGCTTAAGGAATGGCTTGTATTCGCAGCATCAATGTTGTTTATGGCATCAATTGTTATTGTGTACCTCAAGGACAGAAGCACATATGTAACAGAGATAATGAATACAATCTATCCGGGTTCAAGAGTTTCAACTGGTGGATATTCTTTATATAAGATGTTTGAATATGTTGCTACAATATTCTATCCATTCAAGGCAACTCTTAATAATAGTGAGTTCTCAATGATGGTAACATTGTTCCCATTGCCAATGGTAATGGCAGTGTACTGCATTATTAAGCAGAAGGGTAAGGATATTCTTCTTGATATCATGCTTGGATTGTCATGTGTATATACAATATATTGTACAGTTGGCTTCCCATTGATTGTTGCCAGGCTCACATTATTCAGTTATGTACCGGAAGAAAGAGCAGCAGACCTGTTAGGACTTTTACAGGTTATATTACTTATAAGATGTATATATGTATGCAGGGAAAACAGATATAAAGTCAATCCTGTTATTGTTGTGGTTCCAATGCTTATAAGCTGTTATTACAGCTGGAAAGAAGCAAGAACTGTATATGATATAACTGAGTCTGGTGGAATGTTACAGTATGCAATAATAGCGCTGGCAATTGTGTTTACAGTAATAACTATTGTTGTATTCTGTGTAAAAGAGCATGACAGGCTTAAGAATGTGGCACTGTTATCGCTTGCGGGTATTGTGTTCTTATCAGGAATATGGTCACTTACAGTTAATGTAGGAACAGACGCTATATATTCTAAACCACTTGCCAAGAAAGTATGCGAGATTACAAGTGAAGATAAAGATGGTAAATGGGTAATGCTTGATTCATGGGTAGAATCAATGTATCTTGCTGCCTGTGGTGCTCCGACAATTAATACATGTAATAATGTTCCTAACTGGGATTTATGGAATATTCTTGATCCACAGAAAGAGAATGAATACTGTTATAACAGATTTGCACATATGTTACTTACACTTACAGAAGAGGATACTAATGAGGAACTTGTTCAGCAGGATCTTTTACAGTTGAATCTGAACTATAAAGATGCCGAGAAGATTGGTGTTAAATATATTGCATCAAGAACTTATAATGATGATTTTGATAAGGTCCTTGAGAAATATTACAATTATTCAATATTATATGATGAATTCGGATGGAGAATATATCAGCTTAATTCATTGAAAGCAGCAGCTAACTAATAGGGAGATTACTATGAAGAAGATAAAAGATAAATTAATAACGATTTATCCTCAATTGATATTTCTTATTGTAACATTCTGTATATTTATGCCATCATCTTTATTTCTTGGCAATATTGATCAATTTGCAGTGGGATTCGCGGCACTTATACCGCTTCTTATCGCAGCGTCGTTAATTACGGCAGCAGTTGTTATACTGATAGGTCTGATTGTGCCAAAGAAGATATGTAACATATACGCAGCGGTCATATTTGGCGGTGCACTTGCTGCTTATGTGCAGGGAAATTTCCTTAACCCTGATTTCGGAGTCCTTAATGGAAGGCAGATTCAGTGGAGCCAGTTTAAGGTTAATGGAATTATAAGTACAGTTGTATGGATAGTACTTATTGTTGTTCCGCCAGTTATTGTATGCTTTAAGAAAGATATAATGACAAATATAATAAAGTGGGGCAGCCTGTTTCTTTCAAGCATACAGGTTGTGACACTTGTGGTTCTTATTGTATCTTCAAAAAGAAGTGTTGATTATTCATATGTAGTTACTAAGAATGATGAGTTTGCGTTATCTTCGCAGGGCAATGTAGTGGTATTCATTGTGGATACACTGGATAATGAGGACGCACAGAATTATGTTATCGACAGATACTGTGAAGAATTAAAAGATTTTACTTATTTTGATAATATGATAGGCGGAGGTGCACCAACAGCTCTAGGAGTTCCACTTATGCTTACAGGTTATCAGTATGATACAACACATTCTCTGGCTGATTACAGAAAGAAAGCATATGAAGAAGGTACTCTTATTCAGGATATGTCAGATAACGGATATGATGTTAAGTTGTATACTTCAAGTGAGTATCTTAATGGAGTTAATCAGGAGGCAGTAGCCAATACTGCAGGTGGACAGAAATACAGAATATCAGACAAAGTTCAATTCTTTAAGAATATATATAAAATGTCGGCATTTTATGCATTTCCACAGATTATAAAACAGTATTTCTGGTTTTATGGTGATGATTTTGCAGCATGTCAGGCTCCAGAGAATAACAATATTATTCAATATGAACTGGATGATTCACAGTTGTATGCTGATTTTAAGAATAATGGCGGTATAACAGTTGATGCTGGAAATAAAACATTTACACTGTATCATATGGTAGGGGCACATGCACCTTATGAGATGAATGAACAGTGTGTAGATGTGGGGGAAACAGAGACTTCTCTTGATAAGCAGATACAGGGTGTGTTCAGATATATTAATGGATATATGCAGCAGATGAAGGATAAAGGTGTGTATGATAACAGCACGGTTATAATTACAGCCGATCACGGCGGATATGGATTGTATGAACGCCCTGCTGTATTTGTGAAAATGGCTGATACTCATAATGATGTAATGCAGGTTAATTCAGATTCTGTAACATTTAAGAATCTGTATGCTACTTATGGCGAGGCAGCACTTGGACAGAAGAGTAATTATGGAAATACGCTTTTTGATATGGCTGGTGTTTCTCAGTCAAGATATCATGTAGCACCATGGGATGTGTCAAAAGGTATGTACCCGGCAGATGAATATCTTAAAAACAGAGATTATTCGGTGTTCAGAATAGAAGGGGACGCTGTAAATCCACAGATATCTGTAATTAAAGATGAGCAGCAGATGAAGAATATTAATAATTAATGATGCAGCAGCAGCTATAGCCATGGAAGGTTTATAGCTGCTTACTTTTATACTGGTAATTTAGTTTATTATCTGCTATAATCCATTCTGTTCACGCAGATGGACAAAAATATGACCGAACGAATAAACTGTGAGAGGGGATATTTATGAATGAAAATAATCAGCTGGTTCGTGCTTTAGGGCTTAAAGAATCAATTAGTATGACAATTGGAACCGTTGTAGGTGTAGGACTTTTTACCTGTGGTTCAGCACAGATAGGAAGTGTAGGCTCATGGATAATAGGGTTTACATTTGTTGCACTTCTTATATCTATATGGCCATGTCTTATATATGGAGAGATGTCTGCAGCACTTCCTTGTGCGGGTGGAACATATAATTATGCCAAGAGAGGACTTAACAGAGTATGGGCTAATATGGCAGGATGGCATTATATAGTATCTGTTGTAGCTATTGGTGCAGGTGAGACGCTTGCATTTGCCAATTATTTTAAGATTCTTATGGAACAGCTTGGAATAAGCATCGTTAAGCTTGATTCAAGAATTATAGCTATTATCCTTGTTGCAGTTTTCCTTATTCTTAATTTCAGAGGTATTGAGCAGTCAGGTAAGGCACAGACAGCATTTATGTTTTTCTTCTGGGGCTGTTCAGTGTGCTGGTTCCTTTATATGATACCTAAGGTTCATGTTGAATATTTTGGTGGAATAGCAATGAACTCATTGCCTCCATTTAATGAGATGATGTATATATTTGGTCTTGTATGGTGGTGCTATACAGGATTTGAGACATGTGTATCTATGGGAGCTGAGACTAAGTATCCACAGTATACACTTCCAAGAGCATTAAAGATTTCGGTATTTATGGTATTTGCACTTAACGCATTATTCCAGTGGTTTCTTGTAGGTCTTGTACCTAAGGAGTTTTATGGAATTCTTGCAGCGGCAGATGCTCCATATGCAGAAGGACTTAAGGCAGTCGGACTTGTTGGATTTCCTATTATACTTTTATGTATTGGTATTGCATTTGGTGGAGATTTATCTACTATTAATCCGGGAATTGCTGCACCTGCAAGATACATTTATACAATGGCAGAAGATGGCGCATTACCAAAATTCCTTGGAAAGATTCATCCGAAGTTCAAGACACCATATGTTGCTGTTATTGTGGTTGGTGTTATCAATTTTATACTTATTGCAACAGGTTCAATTAATTACATAGCATCAGTATCGCTTATATCACTTGCTATATGTTATATGATAGGCTGTCTTTCATATATGGGGCTTAAGAAGAAGTATCCTGATATGAAGAGACCTTATAAGGCTCCTCTTGGAGTTGTTGGATGTATATTTACAATTGTTGTGTATTGCTTCATGTTAATATTTGCGGATAAGGCAGCACTTATTACATCAGGAATCATAACAGTATTATGTGTAATATTCTATTTTGCATATTCTCACAGAAAAGAATGTGTTATGCCAACAATTGAGGAAGAGATTGGCGTTATAGAAGAGCCGGATGAGCAGACTAAGGCTAAGATGGACAGACAGTACACCATATGGAAGGTATGCACAATTATTGTTACATGCATTGCACTTGGAATCTATATAATTCCAATGGTGCTGTAAGGAGGAAATATGAATCGTTATCAGTTTGAAGTACTTACATATATTGAAAAGAATGGTAAGAAAGAGTATCCGATGAGAACTCTTTCAGATACATTAAAGATTTCAGGAACAGCTATATCTAAAGCTCTGGATGAGTTAGAAAATGAAGCTCTTATTAAAAGATGTGAAGATCAGATGGAGATTACTGAAAGAGGTCTGGAGGCACTTGAGCCTTACCGGGTAAAGAGAGCGGTTATTATGGCAGCAGGATTTGGTTCAAGAATGGTTCCTGTTACATTAGACAGACCAAAGCCAATGGTTGCTGTTAATGGAGTAAGAATTATAGATACATTACTTGATGCACTTGTTTCTGTAGGAATTAAGGATATAACTCTTGTAAGGGGTTATAAGAAAGAAAAATTTGATGAGATTCTGGAGAAGTATCCATTTATCAATCTTATTGATAACGATATATATGATAAAACCAATAATATATCATCAGCAATGGCAGCATTAGAACATATTGACCAGTGCTATTTATGTGAAGCGGACCTGTATATATCTAATCCGGCTATTATCACAAAGTATCAGTACTGCAGCAATATCCTTGGCTCTTATTCGTTGGAGACTGATGACTGGAGTTTTAAGCTTGATAACGGACATATAACAGATTATCAGAAGGGTAATACATATTGCTTTAATTATTATGGAATATCTTACTGGACAAAGGAAGACAGTGCAAGATTAAGAGAAGACTTTGCACAGGTATATAATGAAGAGCCGGAGGGCAATGATTATTTCTGGGAGTTTATTCCACTTGTGCTTCGCAAGGAAAGATATGCGGTAGAGGTAAGACCTTGTGAGAAATCAGATATTATGGAGATAGATAATTTTTATGAGCTGGTACAGTTAGATTCTTCTTATAAGGATTATCCGGGACAGGAACAGTAAATGCAGATATAAAGGGAAGGTGAATGTCTATGATATGTTATAAGGGAAAGGTTCTTACAGTTGACAGTAATGATACAGTAGCCGGTTTTCTCGTTGAGGATAAAGGAAGAATTGTGTATGTTGGTAATGAACTGCCAGAACAGTATAAGAATGTGCAGACAGTTGAACTTGGAAAGAAGGTGCTGGTTCCGGCATTCGTAGATACACATCAGCATATGGCATCATTTTCTACATTTCACGCAGGACTTAATGTTATGGATGCAGAGTCCAATGAAGAGATTGCACAGATGGTTAAAGAATTCGTGCAGTCAAGCGGTAATAAAAAAACACTTATAGCATTTGGTGCGTCACCATATTCAGTTAAAGAAGGAAGACTTATAAGCAGGGAAGAATTAGATAAGGTATGTCCTGATAAGGAAATCATGGTTGTCAAATATGATGGACATGCGTGCATAATTAACAGCAAGCTTCTTGATAAGCTGAAGGGGAAAGTAAGTGAGTTGAGAGGTTATCACGAAGATACAGGTGAGATGAATCAGGAGGCATTCTTTGAATGTTCTAATTACATTACCAATTCACTTTCTATTATTGAACTGTTTAAGAATATGCAGAGTGCCATTGATTTTCAGGCGTCTCATGGAATTGGCTGTATTCATACTGTAAGTGGTGTGGGTTTTACAGGCAATCTTGATATTACATTTGAAAAAATATTTGCAAAATCCTTAACTAATGGATTTCAGGTAAGGGTATTCCCACAGTCAATGAATGTTGATGTCGCATTAAAGAGAAAACTGCCAAGAATAGGCGGGTGTTTTGAATGTGCGCTTGACGGATGCTTCGGTTCACACGATGCAGCTATGAATGAACCATATATTGATTCTTTAGGCGGTGACGGAGTACTTTATTATGATGATGAAAAGGTTATTGATTTCTGCAAGAAGGCTAACAGAGCCGGACTGCAGATAGAGATGCATGCGATTGGGGATAAAGCATTTGACCAGGCATGCAGGGCACTTAAGGCGGCACTTGACGATTATCCAAGAAAAGATCACAGACATGGAATTATACATGACTGTCTTCCAACTGAAGAGGGAATTAAGATATGCAGGGACTATAATATACAGATGCCTGTACAGAGTGCTTTCATTAACTGGAAACAGGAACCTGATGAGTATCTTAAAAGTATTATGGGTAAAGAAAGAGCAGAAAGACTTAATCCGCTCAGAACATTTAATGAGAATGGAATAGTTGTTTCGTGCGGTTCTGATGCTCCATGTACATCACCGGATCCTATCGTATGGATTGACAAAGCTGTTAATAATATGAATCAGTCTCAGGCAGTATCGGTTCAGGAAGCACTAAGGATGTGTACGTATAATGGATATTATGTAACATTTGACGAGAAAGAAAGAGGAAGCCTTGAGGCAGGAAAGATTGCCGATATGGTGGTTCTTTCAGATGATTTGTATTCAGTTGACAAGAAGGATATAAAGAACATTAAGGTAGAGGGACTTATACTTTCGGGGAAAAAGTATGAATCATGTAGAGAAAATGTAATCAAAGCAGTGATTCGAGGAATGTTCTCAGGAAACATGGCATAAGGAGATATGTATAATGAGAAAAGAAGAGTTTTATGTATTGAACAGTTTGTATAATGGAAGCATTGGAAGAGCCGGCTGTACTTATGATGTTGAGGCGACAAAAGCTCTTAATGACACAGATATTTATAATAAACTTGTAAAAACAGGGTATATTGAAAAAGAGTCTGGTAGTATTACAAAGACTGGATTAGAGGCGCTTGAACCATACAGGGTTAATAATGCCGTTATTCTTGCAGCTGGCGCATCTACACGATTTATTCCTTTATCACTCGAACAGCCAAAGGGTCTTTTTGAAGTAAAGGGTGAACGTCTTATTGAGAGACAGATAAAGCAGCTTCAGGATGCTGGTATTAAGAATATTACAGTTGTACTTGGCTATAAGAAGGAGATGTTTTACTATCTTGAAGACAAGTATGGTGTAAAGTTCATTATTAATGATTCATTTAATATAAAGAATAATATTGAAAGTCTTTATCTTGCAAGAAAAGAACTTAAGAATACGTACATATGCGTAAGTGACAGTTATTATATAGAGAATCCGTTTAATCAGTTTGAATATCATACATTTTATTCAGGTTATTATGGAAAGGAAACAACGGATGAAGTATATGCAAGAACTGATGGATTTGGAAAGATAACAAGAATTGCTAAGGATAATAAGATTGATGGCTATGTTCTTATGGGACATTCATTCTGGAGAAAAGAATTCTCAGAAGCATTTATTAATCAGGTTGAGGCTGTCCGGGAATCTGGAATATATAATAACTGCTATTGGGAGATTCTTGTAAAGGATAAGCTGGATGAAATGCCTGATATTTATTTTAAGGAATATCTTCCGGGTAATATATTTGAATTTGATTATTTTGATGAGCTTAGAAAGTTTGATTCACAGTATCTTGGACATACGCACAGTGAGATAATAAGAAATATCAAGCTTGTATTCAGATGTGATGAGGAGGATATAATTGATTTCAGAAATGTAAGCGAAGGAATGACCAACACATCCTTTATATTCAAGATTGACGGAATTGATTATATATACAGACATCCAGGCGATGGAACAGAAAGTATAATCAATAGAAGAAATGAAAAAAAATCACTTATTAAAGCCAAAGAAGCTGGTGTAGATCCTACATACATATATGCAGATGTTAATGAGGGCTGGAAGATATCCATATTCATTCCAGAATTCAGAGAACCTGATTATAATTCTTTTGAGGACTCAAAGAAGATATTGGCTGTTTTAAGAAAGCTGCATAAGGCAGATATAACAGCCGATTATGGAATGAAACCTTGGGAAGATGCACTTGATATGGAGAAGCTTCTTGAGAAGAAAGATCCTGTGTGCTTCGTTCAATATGAAGGACTTAAGAACAACATAGGACAGTTGTATAAGATGACTCTAGCAGATGGAGTTGAAAAATGTTTCTGTCATGGCGATACATATAAGCCAAACTGGATGATAAGACCAGATGGAAGTGTTATACTTATTGACTGGGAGTATTCTGGATATTCTGACCCGGGAATTGATGTTGGATATTATGTGGTTGATGCCATGTATGATTTTGATAAGGCTGAGGAATTCATAAAGGAATACCTTCAGGAAGATTATAATGAGACAACAAGATTTCATTATATGGCATATGTTGCTATTATTGCGTACTACTGGTTTGTATGGGCTATGTACAGGGAATCATGTGGTGCAGACATGGGAGAGGCATTGGAGAATTGGCGAGACATGGCAGTTAAATATGCTGAGTACCTTTTGAAATAAATAATATTAAAAGGACACTGTATTATGTAAGAACAGTGTCCTTTTTTTGTGTGCAAAACATGTAAAATTTATATTGGGTATGTAAAAAAAGTATATCGGATATGTAAAAACACCTTTCAATAATTGATAATAAGTGATATGATTAATTATTATATTGGATGACTCTGACACAATCAATAAAATCTTCAAAAGAGGAGTTATTTATGGAAATATTATCGACAGCCTTAGGTTATGTAATGAATTTTTGTTACAAATTACTGCATGATTATGGATTGGCAATTATATTATTCACTCTGATAAGTAAGATTGTTCTCTTACCTGTATCAATCTGGGTACAGAAGAATTCAATTAAAATGGTTAAGATGCAGCCTGATATTAACAGGATTCTTATTAAGCATTATGGGGATAAGGATGAGATAGCAGAGGAACAGTCTAAGCTTTATAAAAAAGAAAAATATAATCCACTGGCATCACTTATACCTCTTATTATACAGATAATACTTCTGCTTGGAGTTGTTGCAGTTATCAAAGACGGAATTAATGAAGGTGTTGCGAACATGAAGTTCTGTGGCTATGACCTTACATGGATTACTACAAAACAGTGGGGATTATCAATAATAACACCAATTATAGCAGGTGTCTCAGCATGGCTTTTATGTGTTGCACAGAATGCAAGTAACGTATTACAGGCAGAACAGAGTAAGCTTAATAAGTATGGTATGATGATATTTTCAGTAGGTCTGTCGTTATATTTAGGATGCTTTGTATATGCAGGAGTAGCTCTTTACTGGACTGCCAGCAACATATTTGCAATTCTTCAGTTATATCTTCTTAACTGGGCGATTAATCCTAAGAATTACGTTGATTATGAGGCTCTTGAGGAAACTAAGAAAGAACTTGCAGAGATTGAAGCTCTTGGTACGAAAAAGGGAAAAAGAAACAAAGAAGATATTAAGAGAGAAAAAGCTGATTATAAAAAGTTTTTCTCTGTTGTTAATAAACATCTTGTCTTCTATTCAGAGGGCTCAGGTTTCTATAAGTATTTTAAAGGAATAATTGAATACATACTTAATAATACGAATATTACAATCCATTATGTAACAAGTGATCCTGATGATCAGATATTCAGAATTGCAGAAAAAGAAAGTAAGATTAAACCTTATTATATAGGGGAAAAGAAACTTATAACACTTATGATGAAGATGGATGCAGACGTTGTTGTTATGACTATGCCTGATATTGAGAATTATCACATTAAGAGAAGTTATATCAGAAAAGATATTAATTATGTTTATGTTCCTCATGGCATGGACAGCCTTAATATGACAATGCGAACCGGTTCAATGGATCACTATGATTCTGTATTATGTACAGGAAAGATTCAGAAAGAAGAAATAGAAAAAACTGAAGAAGTGTATAATCTTCCTAAGAAGGAGCTTGTTGAGTGGGGATATTCATTGCTTGATGAGATGCGTGAGGATTATGAAAAGATGCCAAAGAAGGAAAATGATATTAAGTCAATACTTATTGCTCCATCATGGCAGAAAGATAATATTGTAGACAGCTGTCTTGAGGACATACTTGATAATCTTAAGGGACATGGTTATAAGATTACAGTCCGACCACACCCACAGCATGTAAGACATATGCCTGAGAAGATGGAAGGACTTAAAGAAAGATATAAGGATGATACAGATATAGAGATTCAGACTGATTTTTCATCAAACAGTACTGTTTTTGAGGCAGATCTTATGATTACAGACTGGTCAGGTATAGCATATGAATATGCTTATACTACATGTAAACCGGTTCTTTTCATTGATACACCAATGAAGATAATGAATCCTGAATACAAAAAGATTGGAATTGAGCCACTTAATATATGGATGAGATATGAAATCGGGCGTGTACTTAAGCTTGATGAAATTGATAAGACAGCTGATACAGCAGCAAAGATGCTGGCAGCTTCTGATACATATAAGGACAGCATAGACCGATTTGTTAAAGAATATGTGTATAATCTTGGCAGTAGTGCATCGGTTGGAGCTAAATATATTATTCAGGAAATTCAAAAAGCAATTAAAAGACATAAGGAACAAGAGTAGAGTCGGATTATAGGAGGGGATTATGCAGGCAATTATTTTAGCAGCAGGAATGGGAAAGCGTTTAAAAGAACTTACCCAGAATAATACCAAATGTATGGTAAAGGTTAATGGAGTATCGCTTATAGACAGGCTTTTGCATCAGCTTGAGAAACAACATCTCTCAAGAATAGTGATTGTTGTGGGCTATGAAGGACAGAAGCTGATTGATTATATAGCGACATTGGGAATTAAGACACCAATTTCATATGTTGACAATGCGGTATATGATAAGACAAACAATATTTATTCACTTGCACTGGCAAAGAATTATCTTATGGAAGAAGATACTCTGCTTTTTGAATCAGATGTAATTATTGAGGATTCTGCAATTGATGAACTTGTAAAAGATCCGAGAGATACACTTGCCATGGTAGATAAATATGAGAGCTGGATGGATGGTACATGTGTAAAGCTTGACGAATATGATAATATTGTTGCATTTGTTCCAGGAAAGAGCTTTGATTTTAAGGAAAAAGAGGAATACTATAAAACTGTAAATATCTACAAATTCAGCAAACATTTTTCACAGGATATATATGTTCCTTTCCTTGAGGCATATTGTAGTGCATTGGGAGAAAATGAATATTATGAACAGGTTCTTAGAGTTATAACGATGCTGGACACACCTGGAATTAAAGGTATGAGATTATCAGGTCAGAAATGGTATGAAATAGATGATGAACAGGATCTTGATATAGCAACGACACTTTTTGCTCCAGATGATGAGACAAGAATTAACCTTATGCATAAAAGATATGGAGGATTCTGGAGATATCCGGGATTGTTGGATTTCTGTTATCTTGTTAATCCTTATTATCCGCCTAAAAAGCTTAAGGATGAACTGCGTGCAAGCTTTGATACACTTTTGACAGAATATCCTTCAGGTATGGGAGTTAATTCTTTACTTGCAGCTAAGAATTTTGGTGTTCATAAAGACAACATAATAGTTGGAAATGGAGCAGCAGAACTTATTAAGTCACTTATGGAAAGCTTTTCTGGAAAGACAGGCGTTATCAGACCTACATTTGAAGAATATCCTAACAGATATTCTGTTGAAGACGAAGTGGTATTTACACCGTCAAATGATAATTATACATATTCAGTTGAAGAACTGATAGAGTTCTATACATGCAACAAAGTAGATAATATTATTATTATTAATCCTGATAATCCATCTGGTAATTATCTGAAAAAAGAAGAAGTTATAAGATTAATAAAATGGACAGACGGTCAGGGAATAAAGCTGGTGGTTGATGAGTCGTTTGCTGATTTCTCAGATGAACCGGATAATTCTCTTATAGAACAGAAATTTATCGAAACATATAGAAGATTATATGTTATGAAAAGTATATCTAAATCATACGGTGTACCGGGACTGAGGCTTGGAATCCTTGTTTCCTCAGATACAGAAGCGATTGCAGCAATGAAAAAAGATGTTGCAATATGGAATATTAATTCATTTGGAGAGTATTATCTTCAGGTTGCAGAAAAGTATAAGAAAGATTATGCAGCTGCAATGGACAAATTCCGCGTAGAAAGAAAAAGGTTCTATAATGAACTGGAGCAGATATCTGGTATAAGAGTTATCCCATCACAGGCTAATTATTTTATGATTGAGATAACTAATGGAATGACAGCAAAAGAACTTATGATAAAACTGTTTAAGAATCATTATCTGCTTATAAAGGATCTTACATCAAAATTACATGATGGAAAACAGTATATAAGAATTGCAATCAGAAATGATGTAGATAACAACAAGATGATTGAAGCATTAAAAAAAGAACTTAGTTAAAAAGGAGATAAAAAGTATGTTGACATTATTAAATTTAAATGTAGCAGGTTACATTGACCCATCTGTTATGACTTATGCCATTCAGGCTATTGCCGGAGTGATAATTGCTGTTGGTGCATTTCTTGGTATTTATTTAAGAAAGGCAAAGAAAAAGCTTAATAACAAGCTTGGAATTGATGAAAACAGAAACAAGGAAGTTGAGACAGATGATATCGTTATCAACGAATCAAAATAATAAATTCATTTTCAGGACGCCGTTTATATACGGCGTCTTTTTCTTGATTTGTTATTGATAAAAGTATAAAATAGTATGGCGTTATATCAATAAAAACAGTGAGGTAATTATGAGTAACAATACAGATAATAATATGCAGGAAATTAAGCCGGATATATTTGATAAGATTATGCATCTGCCGGGTCTGAGGGTGTTTGAACCATTGTATAAGAAGTATAAGGAAGTACTTCTGTATCTTTTCTTTGGAGTACTTACAACAGTGGTGAGTATAGGTTCATATGCATTCTTTAATGTTACACTTGGAATTAATGAGCTTATTGCAAATGTTATTTCATGGGTACTTGCAGTACTTTTTGCATTCTTTACTAACAGGATATGGGTGTTTGCAGCACCAACTAAGACTGTGGAAGAATTTATGAAACAGTTAGTTTCATTTGCAGGTGGAAGAGTATTAACTCTTGTAATTGAAGAGATAATTCTTCTTGTATTCATTACAATGCTGCATTTCAACAGTATGTTAATAAAGTTTATTGCGCAGGTAGTTGTAATTATACTTAATTATGTTATAAGCAAGCTGCTTGTATTCAGAAAAGATAAGAATAAGAAGTAAAAGGAGAAGGTAATGGAAAAGAATGTATTAGAGTTTCTTGAAAACTCACAGAGAATGTATGGGGAAAAGACAGCGTGTGCGGACATGAATAATGAACTTACTTATATACAGCTTATGAATCAGGCAAAGTTCATAGGAAGCTGCCTTTCGCTTAAGATTAAGCCTACACAGGGAGTTCCTGTGTATATGGATAAGACATGTAATACATTATCTTTATTTATGGGAATTGTGTATGCAGGCGGATATTACTGTATGCTTGATACAACTCATCCGGTTGAGAGAATTAATCTTATATTAGATACGATTCAGGCAGATATTCTGGTTGTGGATAATAAGTCAGCCAAGAAAGCAGAAAAGCTCGGATTTCAGGGCGAGATTATTAATCTTGACGAATTGCTTGAAGAGTATGACGGACAGGCTGTGGATTCAGAGGCTCAGGAGAGACTGGAAAAGATAAGAGAACAGGCACTTGATACAGATCCATTGTATTCAATATTTACATCAGGGTCGACAGGTGTTCCTAAAGGAGTTATAGTTAATCACCGTTCAACAATAGATTTTATTGACTGTTTTACAGAAACATTTGGAATTACTAATGAGGATGTTATAGGTAATCAGGCACCTTTTGACTTTGATGTATCAGTTAAGGATATATATTCAAGTTTAAAGACAGGCGCAACCTTACAGCTTATTCCTAAGATGTGCTTCTCATTTCCAACCAAGCTGCTTGATTTCCTTGATGACAGAAAGGTTACAACTATTATATGGGCTGTATCAGCGTTATGTATTGTAACAACTCTTAATGGATTCGAGTATAAGAGACCATCTTCACTTAACAAGATTATGTTCAGCGGAGAGGTTATGCCTATAAAGCATCTTAATGCATGGAGAGTGCAGTATCCGGATGCAATGTTTGTTAATCTTTACGGACCAACAGAGATAACATGTAATTGTACATATTATATTATTGACAGAGAGTTTGGTCTTGACGAGAAGCTTCCGATGGGAAAGCCATTTGCCAATGAAAGAGTATTCCTGTTAGATGATGAGGATAAGCTTGTTGATGCAGGCAGACCAGGCGAGTTAGGAGAAATATGTGTATCTGGAACAGCTGTAACTATGGGGTATCTGCGTAATCCTGAAAAGACAGCAGCAGCATTTGTACAGAATCCTCTTAATGACAGATATCTGGAAACTATATACCGCACAGGTGATCTTGGTTACTATAGTGAAGATGGTGAACTTTTCTTCTCATCAAGAAAGGACTTCCAGATTAAGCATATGGGACACAGAATTGAGCTAGGCGAAATTGAAACATACATGAATGCTATAGAGGGATTGCTTAGAAGCTGCTGTATATTTGATACAGATGAGAATAAGATTCTCGGATTCTTTGAGATAGAAGGAGCAAGTGAGCTTGACAGAAAGGGCGTAACACATGCTCTCAAAGATAAAGTGCCACAGTGGATGATTCCAAATGTGCTTGTTAAGGTTGAAACAATGCCGATTACTAAGAATGGTAAAATTGACAGAAAAGAACTTATGAAGATATATAAAGAACAGGAGGCATAGGATGGTAGGAGTTAATGAATTAAAAGAGATTGCCATAAAATGTGGAACACCATCGTATATATTTGATACAGATGAGCTATGTGCAAGGATTGATGCCATGCAGCAGATTCTAGGATGTGGAGTTACAGTGTGTTATGCAATGAAGGCCAATCCGTTTCTTATAAGCGTGCTTGACAAGAAGCTTGATAAATTCGAGGTATGTTCTCCAGGTGAATTTGCGATATGCGAAAAAGAGGGCATAAACAGGGAGAAGATAGTCCTTTCGGGTGTTAATAAGGAAAAGAAAGATATCCTCTACACGATGAAGACAGGTGCTGTTGGAATCTACACAGTGGAATCACTTAATCAGCTTGAACTTATCAATTCATGTGCAGTTGAGTGTGGCATTAAAGTTAAGGTGCTTATAAGAGTTACAAGTGGCAACCAGTTCGGCATTAATGAGCGTCAGGTATATGAGATTGCTGATAGAAAGGATGAACTTAAGGGAATTATTATTGAGGGAATCCAGTGCTATTCAGGAACCCAGAAGAAGAAATTAAGCCAGATAGAAGCTGAGGTAGTATGGTTACAGGCAATAGCACATACATGTGAGGCTGAACATGGTGTTAAGCTTAAAGAGATTGAGTATGGTCCTGGTCTGTCAGTTGATTACTTTGTTACAGACAAATGTGATGCCATGAATACTGATTTTGACGAGCTTAAAGAGTTTGCTGTGATGATTAAAGAAATGTCCGAAAAATTCAATGTTACTCTTGAGATGGGACGATATATTGCAGCTACCTGTGGAATACTTATAAGCAGAATTGCTGATATGAAGATGAATGATACAACAAGATATGCAATTATTGACAGTGGAATTAATCATATTAATTATTATGGACAGACCATGGCTATGAAGAAACCAAGATGTGAATTCATTCCAATGGAGTACACAGAAGGGTTTGCTGATGGCGCAGATCATGAGGTGGAAGTGTACTCACAGGGAGTGCAGCCATATAACATATGTGGTTCATTATGTACAGTAGGGGATGTAATTGTTAAGAATCTTGAATTAAAAGATGCTAAGATTGGCGATATGATAGCATTTTATAATATTGGAGCTTATTCGGTTACAGAGGGAATATATCTGTTTCTGAGCCGTCGAATGCCAGCAATTGTGATGTATTCAAAGAAGAATGGCTACAGGATTATTAGAAATCCAGTGGACACTTTTTTAATAAACAGTGTTAGTACACAATAATTTTACAATTTTGTTACAAAATATGATTGACTATATGTGAATGAGAAGATAGAATGTTTTCTGTTCACAGATGTGTGATTAATAATTTTTTTGCGAGGTTTATTATGGATCAGTTATTAGACATTTTGAATGAAATTAACAGCGATGTGGATTATGAAGTATGTGATACTCTTATTGATGATGGTATATTCAGCTCATTTGATATTGTATCACTTGTTGGTGAGTTAAACGATGCATTTGACATTGATATTACACCAGTTGATATAGTACCTGAGAACTTTAATTCAGCAGAAGCTATGTGGGAGATGATTCAGCGTCTGCAGGATTAATCCGGAAAGCGGGGTAAAATAATATGTCACTAGTTTCTACCGGATTTCTGGTATTTTTATTAGTGGGAGTAATTGTATATTATCTTATACCTAAGAAGGCACAGTGGGCATGGCTTTTGATATTAAGCTATGCCTACTATTTATGTTCGGGATATAAGACTGTTGTATTCATATTACTTACAACAATCGTTACTTTCACATCAGGAATCCTTTTAGAGAGAACAGAGGATAATCTTGACAAGAGCCTTAAAGCAGATGGGCTGGCAAGAGAAGATAAAAAGGCTTTAAAAGAAAAGGCAAAGACATATAAGAAAAGAGTTGTAGTACTTGCTCTTCTTCTGGTATTTGGTGTGCTTGCAGTTGTTAAGTACCATAATTTTGCGATTGAGAACGTCAATGGCATAATTAAGGCTTTTGGTGGCAATGGCAGGATATCAACATTTACACTGCTTCTGCCACTTGGAATATCCTTCTATTCATTCCAGTCGATATCATATGTTATTGATGTATACAGAGGTAAAGTAAAGGCATGTAATAACATTTTTAAATACGCCTTGTTTGTTTCGTATTTTCCGCAGATAACCCAGGGACCTATCGGAAGATACGACAGGCTTGCACCACAGTTTTTGGCAGAGCATAAGTATGATCTTGCAGTTATCCAGCATGGATTGCAGCGTATGGCCTGGGGACTTTTCAAAAAATTCATTATAGCTGACCGTGCAGGAGTTGTGTCTGATCTGGTATTTAATAATCCCGGTCAGTATCATGGAATATATGTAATAATAGGTGTTCTTGCGTATTGCGCACAGCTATACGGAGATTTTGCCGGTGGAATAGATATGGTTATGGGTGCTTCCGAGATGTTTGGAATCCACCTGGATGATAATTTCAGGCAGCCATTCTTCTCTCATTCTATTGGAGAGTTCTGGCGCAGATGGCACATAACACTTGGTACATGGATGAAGGATTATGTGTTCTATCCATTCAGCTTAAGTAAAGCCATGAATAAGCTGGGTAAGTTCTTCAAGAAACACAGCAAAACAAGATTTGGTAAATATATGGCGAAGGCATTGCCTATCTGTCTGGCTGATTTACTCATATTCTTTATAGTAGGTGTATGGCATGGAGCAGCATGGAAGTATATCGTATATGGTATGTACAATGGTATAATCATGAGCTTTAGCAGTATTATGGCACCTGTTTATGAAAAAATGTTTAAAATAACACATATTAACAAGACTGCACGCTGGTACAGAGGATGGCAGATAATAAGAACATTTATACTTGTTAATATAAGCTGGTATTTTGATAACGCAGCTACTCTTACAGATGCATTCAGACTTATGGGAAATACATTTAAACATGCATCATTCAGCATGGACGCCGTTGTAAAAATGTTTGGAAGCCAGCTGGATTTGATTATATTACTTGCAGGCTGTCTTGTGTGGCTGATTATAAGTATACTTAAAGAGAAAGGCATTGTAATCAGAGAAGCTCTTGACAGAAAGCCGCTGATTATCAGATGGGCTGTATACATAGCTCTTGTTATGTCAGTTGCAATGCTTGGCTATATTTCTAATACATCGGGTGGATTTATGTACGCCCAGTTCTAATCAGAGGTGCAGGATACCATGAAGAAGAAAGCATTTAAAGAGATATTAAAATATGTGAGGGTGATAGTATTCTTTGCGGTTATAACCATACTTGTTGAAGCAGTTAATTATGTAATGGTTCAGCTGGGGTATGCAAGATATATAATCCATACAGTTGACAATCCGGATGATGGCTCTGATTATGATTGTATTGTAGTGGGAGCTTCACATGGAAGGGCTTCAATTGACCCGCATTATTTTCTGGAAATGGAATATGCAGTTAATCCAATTAATATGTGTATTCAGGGCGCCACGGTTATTGATAATTATTATATGATCAGAGAAGCGTGCAATAATAATGACGTAAAGAAGATAATTCTTGAACTTGATTATCAGTACTGGAATAAGAATCTGAAACGTGATTCGGATTTTGGAGATCTTCTTGTATATGGACAGCTTCCGTTTACAAGTCTTAAAATGGAGTATATAGTAAGCCAGCTTATGGATAAAGACTTCAGGACAATATATTTCAGAAGATATGCATTTGCCAGGAATTGGAAAACGGCTAAGAAATATATGGCTATAAAGAAGACTGATGAATATAAGAATTTCCAGATAGAGGGTGTTGCCGGAATTGATACAGAAGGACCATATCAGGGATTGGGATTTTTCTACCGTACAAAGGTAACTGATAAGAAGGGAAAGCTTAATCCATCACCGTGGACATATGAAGATCTTAATCCTAAGGTGCAGAAATATTTCCAGAAGATAGTTAAGTATTGTAAGGACAATGGAATTGAGCTTATATGTGTTACTGCACCAATTACACCATCGTCGGTTGTTTCGGGTGCTGCTAATGAGGCTGATACATATTTTAAGCAGATATGTGATGAGAATAATGTAAGGTATATAGATGGCAATCTTATTAAGAATGAGATTCTTAATGTAAGTGATGATGATTTTTCTGACTGGGAAGGTCATATGAACGGAGAGCTTGCTGAGCAGTTCTCAGAGGTACTCACAGAGATACTTAAAAAGAATGATTGTTCAGAATATTTTTACAGCAGTTATGATGAGTGCATAGAGGCAATTAAAGCGAGGGGCAATGAGTAATAAAATATTAAAATATGTCAGAGCTGTGGTGTTTATTGCCATAGTGGTCGGGCTTGTCAAATGTATGGATTATGCGATGATGCCATCAGGCTATATAAGATACATTATACATGAGGCCGACAATGCAGATACTGATGAAGGATATGACAATATAATAATTGGAGCTTCACATGCAAGATCTGCTATAAATCCAGTAAAGCTCGATGAAGCCGGGGCATCTGACAATGCATTTAATCTTGCAATACCAGGCGAGACGGTAACAGATTCATATTATCTTTTAATGGAGAGTGACCGGCATAATAATGTAAAAAGAGTTATATATGACCTTGATTATCAGTACTGGTGCAATTATGCAGAGAGGGAGTTTGAAGACTGTTTCATATACACATGGCTTCCTTTCAGTAATGTAAAGCTTAAGTATATAGCTGATAATCTGCTCACAAAGGATTTTCGTACTGTATATTCAAAGAGATGGGCTTATGAGATATCACCGTCTGCTATTATGAATAATCTTAAGGTTAAGAGCAGTGCGGCATACCGCAACTACAGTATGGATGCAGTTGAGATACATGATGCCGGAGGACCTTATGCTGCCAAAGGATTTTTCTATAGAGATATGAAGATGGACAGCCTCGTGCCATCTGATATTGTTGCATGGGATGAGAGTGGAATCAGTGATAAGGTTCTGGATTCATTTGAAAAGACTGTTCAATATTGTAAGAAGAATAATATTGAACTGGTATGCGTTACATCACCTATTACGCCGACAACATCAGTTAACGGTTATTCGGAACAGGCAGGAGCATATTTTACGAGGCTTTGTGAAGAATATGGTGTTGAATATTATGATTTCAATCTGTTAACAATGGATACACTTCCAAGAACAGATGATGACTTCTTTGATGAAGAAGGTCATATGCTTGGAGAACTTGCCGACAGATATTCAGATATACTGGCATCAGTTCTTCTTGACAAATGTGACAAAAGTACCGCTTTTTATGGTACTTATGCACAGTTAGAGCTGGCAGTTTATGAAAATTATGTGACAAAACAGTGAAACTGACAAAATATGCTTGCTATAAACATAACAATGTGCTAAACTTCATTCACTGCATATGTTGAATCTGCAGGTAGTAAAGAGTCGTGATGTACTACATATCTGTTATTGCATTTGGGACACTTAGGCTGCGCCAGAGGAAGTCATATGTATTAATAATACGCCTGCTATGCAGGCACTTTACGCCGGTGTGGCGGAACTGGCAGACGCACAGGACTTAAAATCCTGCGGGACTTATACTCCCATACGGGTTCGATTCCCGTTGCCGGCATATTAATAAAGAGCTATACATAACTATGGTTATGTATGGCTCTTTTTTCTTGCCATATAGAAGTGCAAGTCGTACAATTAAGGAAGATTATTATGATGGGAGATAATCAATGATTAATAATAGAAAACGTATTATTATAATATCTGCTCTTGGCGCGGCAGCAGTTGCTGCGG